>MDTG01168427.1_pt1 | contig 22626 bp, 10 predicted proteins | sample 811421 | NCBI WGS metagenome assembly MDTG01 (sample SAMN05326645, study PRJNA326480) | marine metagenome | isolation source: seawater | place: Pacific Ocean: South East | collected 2011
CTCTTGATGCTATGGAAATTAACTTCCTATCAGAAAGATGTTTAGTAACTCAAGCTGCTAACAACTTTGTATTATTCAAAGGAGTATAATCATTCAATAATAACTATCCCTGTCTTCGGGCAGGGGTAATTATTTTTTTAAACTATTTAATTATATTATATTATGGCAAAAAATAAAAAAGAAGAGGTAGTAGTCGAAGAAACAATAGTAGAGACTAAACCTATAAAAAAAGAAACTAAGGTTAAAAAACCTCAGTGGGAAGTAAAAGATAGGGTGTATTACATTAAAGGTAAAAAACAACCTTTATCATTAAGAATACCAAGCAAACACACAAAAAAACATTCACTATTGTGGTTTGATAAACAAAACAATAAACAAAGAGAATTAAGATACGCAACCAATATGTCATCACCTTTTGCTGATGAACAAGAAGGTGAAGTTACTTTAGGTCATATTTTATTTAGAGATGGAGTACTAGCTGTACCTCACCAAGATATTGCTTTACAAAAAATGTTAAGTTTATATCACCCTTTAAAAGATAAAATATACTATGAATTCAAACCAATGGCGGTTGCTGCTAATGAACTAGATCATATTGAATGGGAGATTGATGCATTAAATGCTGCTAGAAATATGGAGATAGATCATGCAGAAGCGATTTTAAGAGTAGAGATAGGATCTAAGGTAAACTCTATGAGTTCTAAAGAAATAAAAAGAGATTTACTTTTATTTGCTAAAAGAAATCCAAAACTATTTATTGAGTTAGCTAAAGATGAAAACGTAATGTTAAGAAATCTAGCTATTAGAGCATGTGAATTGGGTGTGATAAAAATATCTCAAGATCAAAGAACTTTTTACTGGGGTTCTAATGATAGAAAATTAATGAATGTTCCTTTTGATGAGAATCCATACTCTGCTTTTGCAGCTTATTTAAAAACGGATGAAGGAGTAGAAATATTTCAATCAATAGAGAAAAATCTCAAATAACAAGTGATAATAATATAGGGGTGACACTTTGTCACCTCTGTATTATAATAAAAATATTAAAATGGTAAATATAAATACAGTATATAATACAGTCTTGTACATATTAAACAAAGAACAAAGAGGTTATATTACTCCTACAGAGTTTAATAGTTTAGCTGTTCAAGTGCAAGAAGAAATATTTGAATCATATTTTCCTGATGGTAATCAATTAAACCGTCCAAATCAACAAAACATTCAAAACGATACTGAGTTTTTCAACATGTATAAAGATAATGCGTTTAAACTGTATCCTTTTGAAGAAGAAAATAATTTTTCCTATGCAGCTGCTCCATATGAAGGGTGGTTAGTAAATTCAGGTAAAACACTGTATAGAATAGGAGAAATTATATCTACTTATAATAAAACTTCAGCTAATATAGAATCTACTACTGATTTACTGAGTAAAAAAGAGTATACTGTTACTCAAAATTCTAAATTAACCCAGGCAAGTGAGCAATATCCTATAGCTTATTTAACAAATTATATTAATCCACCTGGTTTTCCTGATCCTTTACCTATGTTAAAAATAAGTCCGTTACCAGATAGCGTAATGGTTAATTGTATATTTAAACCTCGTGTTCCAGTTTGGGCTTTTACTATAGGAACATTAGGTCAATATGTTTATGATAATACTAATTCTATTAATTTTGAATTAGATACATCTGAACAAGTTAATATAATTTTAAACATATTAAAATATGCTGGAGTGATAATACAGAGTCCAGAAATAATACAAACAGCAACACAAGAAGCTGCTAAAATAGAACAAAACGAAAAATCATAATGTCACAAATAACAGAAACTAACGCACAATATTACCAAGGAGCTCAAGGCTTTAGAGAAGACGGTGTTTTTGCTGGAAATTATAAAACTACTTTTGATACAGGTTTAGTTTTTTATACATCAGATGCAGCAGATGAAAACTATGCTCTTAATAATTTTAAAGTATATTCTAGCGCTACAGGAATGCCTGGAACATTTGTAGAAACTGCTGGTGTGGGTGCTTTTACAGTGGCTAATAATATAATTTCTTTTACTGTAGTTCCACCTGTTGGAACATTTATTGCTGTTCAATTAAAAAAATTAGATGGAGGTAAATATGGTCAAACTGAAGCTGAAAAAGCTTATGGTGAAACAGTAGAAGATAGTTATGGAGGATATGAATATGTTAAATTAAATGATATTGTAAACAACTTTATGGTTGGTTATGTTGGTGATGGTAAAGTAGTACAAACATGTAAAAAATCTGATGTTGTATTTTTTGCTAAAAGATCTTTACAGGAGTTTAGTTATGATACTTTAAAAAGTATTAAATCTCAAGAATTAACTATACCTGATACTTTATCTTTAATTATTCCTCAAGATTATGTTAATTATGTTAATATTTCTTGGATAGATGCTTTAGGAGTTAAACACCCAATATATCCAAATAATAACTTAACAATCAATCCATATTCAAATTTATTACAAGATGGAGCAGGTGTTCCTACTCAAGATAATTTTGGAGAAGATTTAGAGGGAACATCTCTCACGGAAAAAAGATGGAAAGATGCTAATGATAGATTATTAAATTCTACTTGGTACGCGAATTTTGAATGGTTTGGTTACGCAAATCCAGATCTATGGAGTTTAAATGGACCATGGAATTGGGGAAGATTATACGGTATAAATCCAGAAACTTCAAATTTTAATGGTTGGTTTGGTATAAATGAAAGAGAAGGGAAGTTTACTTTTTCAAGTAATTTAGTTGGAAAATTAATTGTATTAGAATATATATCTGATGGTTTAGCGTATGATTTAGACACAAAAGTTCCTAAAATGGCTGAAGAAGCAATGTATAAAAGCATACTTTACAATATTATATCAGTTAGAGCTAATCAACCGGAAGGCATAGTACAAAGATATAAAAGAGATAGATACGCTGCTTTACGTAATGCTAAAATTAGATTATCTAATATTAAACTAGAAGAGTTTACACAAGTAATGCGTGGTAAATCTAAATGGATTAAACACTAAAATTTAATGGCTAAGATAGTTAATACCTTTGTAAAAGGAAAATTAAATAAAGACCTAGAGGCTCGTTTGTTACCAAATGGAGAGTATAGAGATGCTAGAAATATTCAAGTTAGTAAATCTGAAGGACCTGATGTGGGTGAATTAGAAAATGTTTTAGGTAATGAAAAACTATTTGATTGGGACGATGCTACTACTAAAATCAGCGCTACTTGTATTGGTTATATTACTGATGAAATAAATAATTGCGCGTATTTATTTTTAACATCTTACACTGATGATAATCCTTTAAATCTTCAGTATTCACCAGGTAATCTTAGTCAAATAATTAAATTTGATGCATTTAACAATACTAGTGTTATTTTATTACAAGGTAATTATTTAAATTTTTCAACAACACATCCTATATTTGGAGTTAATATTGTAGAAAATTTATTATTTTGGACTGACAATAGAAATCAACCTAGAGTAATAAACTTAGAAAAAGCTGAAGCAAATCCTTATGGTTCACCTAATCCTCATTATACAAATGAAGATCAAATATCTGTTGCTAAATATAATCCATATGAAGCTATAACCTTATGGCAAGAAATAGGTTCTACAGGTACTTATGAAACCACAATGAAAGATGTAACTAGTAAAGTTTTACCAAATGGTGCTACTGCTAAAGTTAGCGTTGCTGCATCTGCTTCAGGAGTACCTGCAGGTATAATAGTAGATCCTTCATCATGGGAAGGTTGGAAAGATACAACTCCTCAATCTACTCTTTTAACTGCTTATCCAGATACTAAAGTAGGATATATTGCAGGGAGTGGCGTGGATGAAGGTTGTTTAAAAGCTAATTTTAATAATTTAACTGATATAGCTATACCTGATTTTAATAATCCTCCAACTCCAAGTGGTTTTCCAACTTCTATAACTGTAGCTTCTTTGTCTTATGATCTTGATGTTGACGATGAGATTTTAATAAATCCTAATCCATATTATGATTGTAATTTTGCAGGAGATCCAGCGTATTTAGATGATAAATTTGTAAGATTTAGTTATAGATTTAGATTTGAAGATAATGAATATTCTATATTAGCTCCTTTTACACAAATAGCATTTATTCCTCAACAAGATGGATATTTTATTTATAAAAAACAACAAAACCCCGATATAACTAAAGATGATATGGCTAATGCATATCAAAGTACTATTGTGGAATTTATGGAAAATAAAGTTGATGATATTAAATTAATAATTCCATTACCGTTTGCAGCAGATGTATTAAGAAATAATTTAAAAATAAAAGAATTAGATATAATTTATAAAGAATCTGATGGTTTAGCTGTGAGAGTTGTAGATACTATACCTATTGCAACTATTGAGGCTGAAAGTGGAAGTGAAAGTTTTTATGCTTTTGATTATTTATCTAAACAACCTATTAAAACATTACCTAATGATGAAATAGTAAGAGTATTTGATAAAATTCCAGTTAGAGCTTTAGCTCAAGAAATAAGTGGTAATAGAGTTATTTATGGTAATTATTTAAATAAACAAACTCCTCCAGAAACATTAAATTATAATGTATCTGTTAGTGATAAATCTGAATTTAATTTAAATTTAGCTACCGCTGAAAAAGATGGTGCTCCTATTCCTCCAGCAAGTAGTTTTACTTTAACTTTAAATCCAGCAACTGTGGTAGGAGATATAAACATTGGTGATAAAGCATCTGTTCCAGCCATTGGTATACCTAATCTTGGAACTGTTGTAGACACTGATGGTACGACATATGTAACACTAGATCAATCAAACACTTTGGGAAATGGTAACATAATACTATTTAAACCAGCTGGACCCGACGTAGATACTACAAGTAAAATTGAATACCCTAACCATACTTTAAAACAAAATAGAAACTATCAAGTAGGATTTGTTCTTTCTGATAGATATGGTAGACAATCTTCTGTGATATTATCTAATAATAAAGATTTAGTTACTTTAGCTAGTGGATCTTCGTTTATTGGAGACACTGTTTATGCTTCTTACTTACCAGATGGAACCGATCAAGTATCTTGGCCGGGTGATTCATTAAAGGTTTTAGTTAATGATCCTATTGGTCCTACAGCAAAAATTCCTAGTACTTTTTATCCAGGACTATATAATGGAGATGTGAGTAGTAGTGATTATAATCCACTAGGTTGGTATTCTTATAAAATAGTTGTAAAACAAACTGAACAAGAATATTATAATGTTTATTTACCAGGTATTATGGCTGCTTATCCAGAAGATGTAACACTGGAACCAAGACAAACATCTCATGTAGTTTTAATAAATGATAATATAAATAAAGTTCCTAGAGATTTAAATGAAGTTGGTCCAGAACAAAGACAATTTAGAAGTTCAGTGGGATTATTTGGTAGAGTGCAAAACACTGCACTTACTATTAGTTATAACTCCGGTATTCAAGATTTTATATGGTCAGGGAATATGGGTGAAGCAAATACCCAATATTATCCAGAAAGAAAATCTGATACAGTTTCTACTATATCTACTATGTATGATTTGTTTGATTATAATCCTTTAAATCCTGCTAAACCTAATTATTATAAACAGTTTTATTTATATGAATCAAATCCGCTAATAGCTAGAGTAAGTGTTGAAGAACCAATAGGTCAAATAGCAACAACAAATTACCAACCATGGGCATGTACAGTTGTAGATGATAGCATAGCAGGTGGTAGTCCTGATGTTAATGTAACAACTATACCGGTACCAACACCAGCACCTTTTGAACCAGAAATAGGTGATGTTGTAACTGGTGCTAATTTACCTGAAGGAATTGTAGTAGAACAATATACTATAAACGCAGCTCCTGTTCCAGATGTTTTAAGATTACAAGATAGCGACGGTACAAGTTATAGAGCATCATTGAAAGAAGGTGATGTATTATATATAGCTCCTGGTTTTGGTGGTAGCGAGAATAAAGGTGCTTTGCGTTTACCAGGAATACAATATTTAGGAATATATGAGACTTCACCAGTAGTATCTAATATAGATATATATTGGGAAACTACAAGTTCTGGATTAATTGATGATTTAAATTTATTAATTTTATCAGAAAGTCAAGGTGGAGCAGATATAAGCGGATTCGATGTTTCTACATGGGACGAAGCTCTTATTAGTGGTGGAGATATTTTAGATACAGAGTTTGAAATAGTTGATGTATTTGGTGTACCTGTACCAACAGCTGATCCCGCGGTACTATTAGAGTTTGATGTTTCTATGTCTGTTACAGATGGATACACTCCTGGAAATCCAGTGGATAATTATTTTACATTAGTTCAAACCGGGGTTATAGGAGATGCCCAAATAACATTTCAAATAGAAACTACAGGTGATTATTATGATGCAGTATATTATAGTACAATTCCACAGGATAGATTATTTACATTTACTTTTGATATACATACAGTTGTAGTGGTCGATGGTACTCCTCAAGAAACAAATGTAACTGTACCTGTTTCATTAGTAGGACCTGGTAATGTAGCTCCTATTGTAACAGCCGCTACAAATCCTGTTTATACTAATAGATTAGATACAAGTGTATTATTTGAAACTAGAGGTATTAATGGAGCAAATAATCCAGATTTAAGAACTAGTGATTTAACCGCGTCTATAACTTCTTTATCATATAATATTAATGGAACTATAACAGCTGTAAATAGTAGTGACTATGGAACTATATTCCAACAAAATTCCTATACTGACAACGTGACTAATGAGCTTGTACATGAAATTACATTTACAAACTCCTCTATACCAGTGGCTGATTATACAATAATAGTAGAATATACTGATGCTGCTGAATCAACTCCTGTGACGTATGAGCTTATATTAAACGAAATTGATTCTTTAGCAGCTGTTAATGGAGTGCAAGAAATATTATTTTATTGCGAAGGTGGATTAGAAGCTGGTCCAGGATCAGAACAAACCTTGACAAGAATACTAGTAGATACATCAGCAACAGCGTCTTACAATGGTTATTATTTGTATATTGGGACATTTGCTGAACTTGTTAATAGTACACAGGTAATAACACTAGATAATACTAATGCAGCAACCGGTGCCCTGGCAAATTGTACTGCAGAATTTTTCTTTGCAAGTTTAGCATCTGGTGATGATTTTGATGATTTACAGTTGTTAGCTCTTAATAGTGGTTGTTTAAATATTGAGTGTGAAGATTATGACGGGTCGTCACAACCTGGTTGGCCAAATGCTTGTAATCCTATAAGCACCACACCATGTCCTACTTTTGATAGTCCTGTTACAGTAGATACAACACCATATACAATGGAAATAATATAAAAATATGTAATAATAATATATATGGGCGCAGTAATAGAAGTTAAATATTTTAACTCTTTTGTATTAAAGAAGATAAGTAACGCTGGAAATGAAATAATTTGGAATGGTTCATTTGGGTATCCTGATACTTTACCCGGTGGTTTTCCTGTTGTTTTTTCTAGTGCTCCTGGTGGTATTGATGAAAATTGGGCTATAGAAGAAGCGAGAATAAATGGAGGATTCAATAATACAAGTACAGATTATGGAGCGAAAGCATATTTAGTAGAAGAAGAACCTGCTGGATATATAAGATTTAACGCTATGATTTATTCTGGAATATTTAATTCTAGAACAGGTATTAATAGAACTAATGTTTTTAGTACAGGTGAAGATATAGAAAAAGCTACTGATCCCGCTAATGGATCTATACAAAAATTATATGCAGAAGACACTAATTTAAATATTTTTCAAGAATTAAAAATAAATAGAGCTTTAATAGATAAAGATGCTATTTATTCTGCTGAAGGTGGTGGAGCTGTAACAAGTTCTAATGTAGTTATTGGAGCTATTCAACCTTATAATGGTAAATATGGTATAAGTAAAAACCCAGAAAGTTTTGCGGTTTATGGAACTAATAAATATTTTACTGATAAAAGTAATAATGTAGTATTGTCTTTAAGAGGTGGAGGTATAGTAGAAATATCTCAACTAGGTATGAGAGATTTTTTTAGAGATAAATTAAATGAACTTGATATTAACAATATATTAGGTAAAGCTGTTGGGGGTTGGGATATTTATAATCAACAATATGTTTTATCACTACAACAACAAGACGGAATAAAATCAAGTGATACTGAATTTAACACATTGTCTTATGACGAAACGGTTCAAGGTTGGACTAGTTTATTTGATTACAGACCAGACCAACTATTCAGTTTAAGAAATAATTTTTACTCTACAACTAGCTCTAGTTTATATAAACACTATAGTAACAATGTTCCACGAAATCAATTTTATGATGTTGTTTATGATAGTACAATCACAGTTGTATTTAATCCCGAACCTTTAAGGTCTAAAACATTTAGCACAGTTGAATATGAGGGAAGTAATGGTTGGGAATTAACATCTCTTGTTTCTGATGAAACTGGAAAAGATAAAAATATAGCTGGAGCATTTGAATTATCATTTGATCAAACAAATAGTATTGCTAGTTATTATGGTGGTGAATACGTGTTTAATCCAGCTGGTGGAGCAGTTGTAGATGCTGTAGCGGGTTTACCACCTGTTTATGGAGCTGGATACACAGCGGTATTTGGCACTGATAATCCACCCTTAGAGAGATATAATGCAGGATTTGCTAGAAAAGAAAATAGTTATGTAGCTAACGTGATAAACAATAGCAACGTAATGAATAGAGAAATTATTTTTGGAAATCAAATAAGTGGAATAAAAGGATATTATACAACAGCTACTTTTTCAACTGACCAAGTGACTGATAAAGGTGGTTTAAAAACTTTATTTTCTGTAGGATCAAAATTTGATTCTACAAATGGATATTAAATTAAATTAAATTAAATGAAAAACTCTTTAATAAAACAAGAGTATACTATAGAAGACATAGAAAGAATTAATAGGTTTAGAGAATTAATTATAGACTTTGAAGAGCAATTAATAAATCTTCCAGGTTCATATGGTGATCCTAAAACAGCTGGTCAAAGTAAAGATGTAAACACTGTTAATCCTTTAAAACATACATTTGCCGATGGTTTATATATTAGAGAAATATTTATGCCAAAAGGACAAGTTGTAACAACTGGTATACATAAACAAGAACATCCTTACTTTGTATTAAAAGGCGATGTATCGGTTTTAACAGATCAAGGTATACAAAGAATTAAAGCACCGCATCAAGGAATAACTAAACCCGGTACTAAAAGATTAATCTATACACATGAAGATACAATGTGGATAACAGTACATGCAACAGAAAAAGAAAGTATAGAAGAAGTATTAAAAGATATATTAGCTGAAGATTTTAATGATCCAGATATAAATCTTGAAACTTTACAAAAACAATTACAATTAAAAAACAAATAATATGAGTGTAGTAGCAGCTGGCGTTATGGCCGGTGGATCCATAATTGGTGGAATTTTTGGCTCTAGTGCAGCTAAAAGAGAAGCCGCAAGAAAAGAAGCAGAAGCTAGAAGACTTCAGGCTAAATTAACACATTTAGAAGAAAATAGACAAGAGATAATAGATCCGTATGCAAACATAACGGACCTAAGTAGTATGTTATCTAATCCTTTCGCTAATCTTTCCGTTGCAACTCAAGCTACACAAATGCAAATGGAACAAACTGATATAGCGTTAGCTAATACTTTAGATACTATTAGACAAACTGGAGGAAGTGCTGGTGGAGCTACTGCTTTAGCTCAAGCAGCTTTACAAAGTAAAAAAGGTATTGCAGCTAGTATAGAACAACAAGAGTTATCTAACGATAAACAAAGAATAGCTGGAGAACAACAGCTTCAACAACAAAGAATGTCTGAAGCTCAAAGACAACAACAAGCTGATGTTCAAGGTGATCAGTTTATGTTTCAAACACAAGAAAATAGAGATATTGCTCAAATGGATAGACTTTCTAATCAAATTGGTGCTTTAAGAGGACAAGCAGCAGCAGCTCGTCAGTCCGCTACAGCAGCAATGACTGGAGCTATAACCGGAGCATTTAGTACATTAGGCGCTGGAATTGCAGCATCTTAATAAGTAAAACAAATTATAATGAAAGACCGAAATAAACAAGTAAATTTATTTATTAAACACATGGAACAAAGTGATGCAATGGCATACAACATGGACTATGTAGCAGCTAAAACTGTAGCAGAATTTGGTGTTTTAAATAAAACTTATGAAAATACAGGTAAATTATATGCTCAGTTAAAAACAAAAATTGATAATAATCAATGCGATTCATTTAATTGTCGTTGGGAAACTGAACAGCTATTAAGATTAGAAAATGCTCCTCAAAAATCTTTAGATTTTCTTAGCAATGTTATGGCTCAATTAAATGTAACTGAAGATAAGTATTATGATATTTATCAAAATTCTGCTTACACTGTAGCTAATAAAATTATGACTAAAAAAGCTGGATTTGGTAAAAATGAAGGATATGATGTGATTATTAATTTGTTAGAAGATGGAGGACAAGAAATTATATTTACTGGACCATTTTTTGAAAAACCATTAATAATAAATAGTACTACACTAGAAGGTTTATTAAATGCTGGTAGTAATTTAGTTGCAACTACTCCTGATATAAATAAAGAAATGCTTAGCTTATTAAGTGGTTTAGGCGTTTTAGCTGCTGGTTCTAATAATCCTGAAACTGGAGAACTAACACCTCAAGCAAAAATATCTGAAGAGTTTATATTAACAAATGCTGATGGTACATATGATTATGAAATTATAGATATTGGAAATGGTAAAGGTAGAAATATTCTTCAATTTGATATAGATAAAATAATGAGAAAAGCTGATCCTCTTATTAATTCTGAAGTAGCTGGTTTGTTAGCTACAGAACAAGAAGCAGTTGCAGCATGGAATGTATTTTTAGCACATTTAAGTAGTGAAGAAGAAGATGATCAAATGGTTCAAAATGCTAACGCTGGAGATCTTTCTTGGTCATATGAAGAGGTATTGCCTTTATCTCAAGATCATAAAATAATGTTAGAAGAAAAATATAAACAATATTTTTATAAAAACTATTTATTACAATTTACAACTAATCAAATTCCGACAGTCCAAGCTGACGCGGCTGTATTTGATTTAGAACAGGGAAAAAAACAAAAAGCAGATAAGTTTTTAAAGGATAACAATTTAAATTAAATGAATCTACAAGAATATACTGTTTCATTACAACAGCAAAAAAATCCTAAGTTAAAACCTGAGGAAATAATAGCTAAAGTTGAAGAATGGAAGAAGAATAATACTCAGCCAGAAGTTGAAGAAGAAGTTGTTGTTGAAGAAACAATTAACAATGATCCATTTGGTATAAGAAAAAATACTATTTTAGATGACGGTGATTCTTTTTCATTATATCCAAACAACCAAAAACCAAAACCTATTAGTGAAATGACTTTGGGTGAGATGCAGACTGCATTAGAACCATACCAAGCACAGCAGGAATATGAAAAATTAATGTATTCAGTTGCTGAACCAGAAGAAATATATTCTCCAGATGGTGATCCTTATGAATACAAATACAGTGTAAATCCCGGAGAACAACCTCAGTATTATCATCGGTTAAAAGATTCTTCAGATGAATGGAAAATGCATGAAATTGATAGTGATCAAGGCTTTGATATAGGTTATAAGGTTTTTAATCATCTTCAAGTTGATGATGACGCTTATAACCAAGGTCAAGCAGTTATTAATAAAACTATAGAAGGTGGTGGTGCTTTTAGTACTTTTATGAATACTAGCAACGATGTTCTTGATGAAGGTATAATACCTATGGAAGATGCTTTAGCGGGATATAATATTGAAGTTGTAGAACAACACGTGAAAAACGCGAAGCCAACTCAAGAAGAAGAAGTTATTTTAACTCAAAATGCTGCAGATTATATAGATGATGTTATAGATTTTTCTGAAATTGAAAATATGTTAAGTGATCCATATCTTGATAAGTTTACTACTCAAGATGATTTTGATAGTTACTTTGATAGCAGCGAAGGCGGCTTTGAACTAGAGTTTCTACCACCATTTAAAAAAGAGTTAAAAAAACGCGGTCTTACATTAGAAGCTAAAGAAACAGATGATTATAGTGGAAATGTAGAAGATAATAACTGGGTTGTTAAAGCTGAAAATGGAGAGGTTTATGATTTAGGAAAGATAAATCAGAATTTAGATTTAAGTGGATTAGAAGAGTTTATGAAAATAAACGGTAATCAAGAGACTTATAAAGAAATGGCTGCTCAACAACTCGCGAAAGAGATGTACGGTAACCTAGGAAGTACTGACCAATTAAAAAATTCTGATGGTAATTATGATCCAGAGATTGAAGCTGCTATAAATAAAAAAGCTAAAACTTTAAAATTTCAAACTTTAAGAAGTGAACTTCATGAAGAAAAACTAGAAAATATTCTTGAAAATGATAGAACAGATTTTTCTTTTGATGGTTTAAAGTTATTAGCGATGTTTCCTCAACATTTTGATAACACTGTTGTTTTCCAAAGCAGTCAGCAAAATAAATCTATAAACAAATATTATAAAACACAGAAAGATAATTTAACTAAAAAAGAAAAAAATCTTACAAATTTTCTTAAAAATGGAGATGATTTATTATCCAGTATTAATGCACAGCAATTAGCTTTAAAAAAAGCTGAGTATCAAACTCCAGCACAATTTACTCAAGCTAATAAATTACTAGCAGGTTTAAATAAACAAAAAGAAGATGTTATATCTTTAATGACTGAAAAATGGGACGAGTTAAGTGAGGAATATAAAAATAATCCAGATCTTGAGGGTTTAATAAATAAAGCTTCTAGAAATTATGGAGTAATTCCTCTTATGGTTAACAACTTTAAAGCTTCTACAACACAAATAGGTTTAGGAACTGTAAATTTAGTTGCTGAAGCATACGAACTTTATGGAGCTACAGCTGATGCAATAGATAATTTAACTGATTCAAAAATAGGAACTATAGCACTTGGTTGGCAAAATCCACTTTATGGAATATCTAAAGCTTTTGGAATTACTTCTAATATTAAAGAATGGCATGAAAACACTCAAGAACTTGGTGATAAGTATGTCGAAATGATATTAGGAGATGTTGCTGAAGCTAAAAGTGTAGAAGAGTTAAGTGGTTTTGAAGACTATATAACTTATGGTACCACTACATTTGGTCAAGTTGCTCCACAAATTATTGCTATAGGTACCATGCCAGAATATGGACTAGGTCTTGTGGTCTCATCTGCTATGGGTGGCGAACTAAAGGCTTATGACACAGAAGAAAAAGAAAGTAAAAAAGCTCAAGAAGAATGGGATAGTGGTACAGGTCAATATAAAAACAAACCTAAACAAGAAGAAGGCGAAAGTGATGAAAACTTTAAAGCTAGATTAGATGATTTTATAAAATTAAATCCTCGTCCAGAACTTGTTAGATATAATGAACTTGAAAAATGGGGTGGTGCTATAACAACAGGTAGTTTAGAATTTGCAACAGGTTATTTTATAAAAATACCTTTATCACAAGGTAAATCTATTGTTAATCCTTTATTAAAAAGAGTTAAAACTATTGCGGCAGCAAACCCAACGGCTAATAGAATATTTAGAAATACATGGAGTAAAAACTTTAATAAATATGTTAGTAAAGGTTTAGAGTGGACTGGAGATGTAGGATTAGAAGGATTAGAAGAAGTTGGAGTTGAAGTTGGAGGTAAACTATATGATAGATGGGTTTTAGGTAAAGATGTTAATCTTTTTGAAGGAAACTGGGATGTGTTTACCGCTGGTGCAATTGGTGGTATTGGTTTTAAATCTATAGGGATGTTTCAACCGTTTTTAAGTCCTGTACAAACTCCAGGTGATGTTTCTGATATAAACACGTTACAAAATGAAATAAAAGAGATTAGTGAGTTAATGATTCAAAATCCTGACATGGATCAAAAAACTAAAGATCTTTTTAATAAAAAAATTAAAGATAAAATTCAGGCTATAACCAACAAAACAACTGAGTCTGCAAACCTTTATACTAAATTTTCTGAATCAGATTTTAATGAACTAGGTAATTTAGATCAAAGAATGTATAGTATTAATATAGAAATTGATCAAGTATTAAATGATAATAATATAAAAGTTGGTAAGCAAAAACTTATTGATGATTTAAGAAATGAATACAATAAATTAACTGGAGCAAAAAATAAAATATTAGAAAAATATAGTGGTGATGGAGCTACAGCTGGAGAAGTATTTAAACCAGGTGCTGTAGTAGATCCTGTTTATGATATAGATAAATTAAGAAAAGGTTCTGAAGTTGTAGTAGATCAATTAGGGGATGCTGATATTGTTAGGTTTGATAATGATGGTGACTTTTTAGGTGGTATAGAAACTTTAAGAGCTGAGGGTGTAGAAATTGAGTTAGCAGAAGATGCTGAAGGAAATATTTTACCAGCTAAAGATCAAAGCTATGGTTTAATTGCTACTTTACCAGATGGTACTAAACAAATAGTTATAAACAATGCTTCTAGTGAAGTAGATGGTGTTCCTCCTGCAGATAAACACGAGGTTTTACATTTACTCGCAAGCAAAATGGATCCAACTAAGTTATCTAAAATGGGAGAAGATTTATATAATACTCTTACAAACGATAGAGGCATAACTGGTCGTATTGAAATGGATACTAGAGCTAGAAGAAGGTTAGAGATTTATAAAAAACAATATGATGACGGTATTTTAAATCAACAAGAATTCTACGAAGAAGTTATGGCTGTGACTAGTGATGGATTAACTAGAAAAGGTATAAAAGTTAAAGATACAGGACCGTTTTTAAATCTTGTAAATACATTTTTAGAAGCTATAGGTTATAAACAGAGTTTTAAAGATGGAAAAAAAGCATTAGACTTTTTAAAATCGTTTAATAAAGACGTGATGAGTGGCGAAGGTCTATCACAAGATACATTAGATGCAGCCGGAGTTGCAAAAGGAAAAGGCGTTAAAGCTGCTGATACACAAAGTGATACAGTAGAAACAGTAGAGGTTGGTGATACATCAGATTATGACTCCGCTATGAAGACGTATAAAAAAGGTGATCTAGGAGGTGGAACAGATGGTACTAGTAGTGAAAAAAATAATCTTGTTAATGAATCTAATAAACTTTCTGACAAACAAAAAGCTGAAAAACAACAAGAATTTTTAGATAATCAAGGAACTGCTGAGGTTGATGCAGATGGAAACATAACTGTTTATAGAGTAGGTAGTATTAGAGAAGGAACTCAAACACCTATGACTACGGATAAAAGCACAGCTGAAATCATAGCTAAAGAAAGAGCTGATCAAGGTTTGTCATCTGATATAACTAAAACAAAAGTTAAAACAGACGATGTTTCAGTATGGGTAGGAGGTGTTGAAGCAGAAGTAATTGTTGATGTAAATAGTGATAATATTAATGATATTAATGATAACAGTTCTCTTGAACAAGAATCAGAAGTTGATATTCAAGCAGAATTAGACGTAGTAAATGAAGCATTAGATAATATTAATAAAGATCTAGAATCAGATGAAGATTTAGATTTTGATAGATCTATTTTAGAAGACGCTAAAAAGAAGAATGAAAGAAAGAAGAAAAATTTAGAAAATCAATTAGAAAGGCAAAAAACTAAAAAATCAGAAAAACCAGAAGTATCTTTAACTCCTTACATGGGAGTTGGAAATAAATTTAAACAAGGAGAGACTGAGGATGGAGAGACGCCAGCAGAAACTAAAAAGAAATCTGAGAAAAATTTCATGGATTTTCAGAAATCTAATTATAAAAAAGAGTCTGAATCAGTATTAGATCCATTAGGTACTATAAATGATCCTGACGCAAGATATACTACTGGTCCTTTAGATGGAATAGTTGCGCTTGATAAACAGTTAGCAAAGATTGTTAGAGATAGCGGTGAAAAATCAGTATATTCATGGTATTGGCAAAATGACGGAAATGATAATCATCAAGAAATATATCAAGAAATTGAGAATAGAAAAGAAAAAGTAAAACAACTAGCACTTCAAAATAGCGTTAATGAATTAAGAGCTAAACTTAAAGATGCAAAAGGGAAAAACAAAGAAGATATAAAACTTGCAATACAAGAAACTTTTAAAGTATTACCCGCAGCTGTTAGAGATTCTGAAATTAATATTTACACAGGTAAACCAAAAAAAGCAACTGTTAAAGAGTCTAGAAAACTTACACCTGAGGAAGATAAACAAGCTCAAACTAAAGTAAAAGAAATACAAAAGCTTCAAAAAGAAGGTAAAGCTTTAGCTAAAAAGTATAACAAACCTTTTGTAAAAAGTGCTAAGCAGAAAAGATTAGAGACTGAACTAGCTGCAGATATAAAACCTACTGTTGACAGCTTTGTAGAGAGTAGAACTAAAGCGCTGTATGATCCCATCGCACCAGATGCTAAGAAAAATGTTACAAGAAAAGACTTTGTAGATTCTATGAAGTCGGATATAACTACAATGGTTGTTAATGAATTTCTAGCTAAACAACCTTTAGAGAAGTTTATTACAAATAGAGGTTTTGTAAGAGCTAATAACTTAGCAAAGAGACTAGGAATTAAATCTGTAGAGCAGGGTATTGATCAAAATATAGACACAGTTTCAAATATTAAAAATAAAACAGATGGTGATGGCGATGTTGATGGTGATGTAAAAACAGAAATTGAAACTAGAAAAGCCCAATTACCTAGAAAAACAACTAAGTTTACACCAGATTTTGTTAGTAAGTTAGGTATTAATACAGAGGGTAAAACAGAATCACAAATAAACGAAGAGGTTCAAAAACTTTTTGACAAAGCTATAAATGAAGATTTAAAAGCTATGCCAGTTAAAACTTTTGGAGAAACTAGAAATATAGGTCCAGCTGTAGCTACTTTGATGGAAAAAGCAACTGGTATGCCTGCTAAAGTTTTTACAGATAAGTCTCAAAACATTCAGAAAAAAGATGCTGAGTCTGGTGCCTTAACAGCTGTTAAACAATATTTATATAACAATGCTCAAAGAGATTTTAATAATCTTCCTGATGCATTTGATACTGCAACTGGTAAAGCTAATTTTATCCCAGAAAATATAAAAAGAGAGTTTTATAGAAAAAATTCTAAAGGTAAGTTTGTTTTAGATAAAAGTAAAGGTCTTAAAGATTACCAAGATTTATTAGGTGACATGGACCAACCTGTATATAGAGCTACTGAGGCTCAAACAATAAAAGGTTTAATTGCTTTATCACTTAGAAATAGAATATTTGAACAAGCTGTTCCTGATCCTATTGCTAGAAAAACTACGGGTGTTAAGTTTTCAGAAAAAGTAAAACTAACTAAAACTGAATTAAAGAAAAACAGTGAACATAAGTTAGAAACAGAAAAAGGGTATAATGATGCTTTAAAAGAAGCTGCACAATTAAATGATATGCGTCAAGTAATGAAGATGCTAGGCGTGCCTATGGAAACTATTAATGATAAGAATAGAAAAACAATTGTAGATAATTTTGTAAAAGAAATTGAAACTAATCCAGCTATTATAAGTCCTGTTCTAACAGCACTTAATTTAAGTAATTTTGGAGCAAGAAATTTAACTAGTAAAGATTGGAGAACTAAACAAGGAGCTGATGGTCCTAGTATTAAGGAAAGAAATGAGTGGAATGCATTTGAGGAGGAGAATAAAATTGTAGAAAATGCTAAATACTATAGAATAGATCTAGGTGTTGATGCAGATGGAAATAATAAGTATACTTTTATGATAGCTCCAGAAATTGGTCTTGATCAAACAAAGGTTAATCAATTATTAAAGAAAACCAATCCTAAAAATGGTAAAAAGTACACTCTAAAATATATAAAAGAAAATAAACATTCTCTAGACGTGGTTAAGTATGCTAGAACTGATACTGCTGGATTTAGAGAAGAGATGGAAAATAAGTTTGGTGAAAAAGGCATTGATCCTCCACCACCAAGTTTTGTTCCAGCAAGAGGTGGAATGTTTTGGGGAAAAAAAGATAGGAATTATGAAAAAGCAGAAAAATTAGCTAAAAAGAATGATACTAAGACTCCAGAAAATGAAAAAGCAGTAAAAGCTATTAACGCTGTAAAGAGAATTAAAATAGATGATAAAGGAAATTATATTATTCCAAGGGGAATCAACCCTAAAACTAAAAAAGCCTGGACTAAAGCTGATATTGATAAAATAAACCAAGAAGGTAGAAATGCTTTATTAAATCAACTTACAAAAGCTGTTGAAAATGGTATGCCTTTTGAAACTCTAGCGATGTTAGTAAATAAAGGTTATCAAGGAACAGGCGCTATATTTAAAATTTCTATCCCGTTTGTAGGAAAGTCTACTATAATTCTGGAAGAAGGTGGTTTGACAGATAGAGCTAGAATTAAATTAGCAAAAGAAGGAGGACCTTATTCTGAAGTAACTACTGAAGAGCATAGCCCTCCAGTATCTGTGAACATGGGACAATATATGGTTGGACAAGCTCGTGATATAGTTAAGTCCGACAAAGATGGGAAGTTTACTACAAAAGAAGCACTAGCTATTCAAAAAGCAATAGATAAAAACGCTGTTCAGGTTTTAATAGATGCAGCCACAGATGCAGCTATGAATGAAAAAGGGTTTAAATCTAAAATAGTAGAAGGACAAACTATAAAAACTAAAAATGTAGCATGGAATAGAATAAATGAAGGTAATCATGATGGCAACCCTTCTCCATTAGAAAAAATAGAATTAGAAGAAGGAGGAACAGCAGCTGATAAAACTGGTATTACACCTAAGGCTCAATTTTCTAAAAAATTTAAAAATAATCCTTCTGCTTTAAATTATCAACAAAAGTTAATTAAAGATAACGCTTTAGATCCAGAAGCATTAAATACAAAAGACGCTAAAGATAGATTAAATATTAGTATGCCTGTTCAGGTTTTAAAAAATGACCAGGTTATTAAAAATAGCGAGCTCAACCCTGATATAATGGTTAAAACAATAACCGCAGAAAAAATGAAAACCGTAATGGTTAATTCTTTTAAAACTCGAGTTGAAGCAAATAAAATTAAAAAGGAAAGAAAAGGTATTAGTGTTTTTGATTTTGATGATACATTGGCTGAAACAAAAGAAAAGGTTATAGTACTAAACAGTGATGGTAGTATTACAGAAATCTCCGCATCTCAATTTGCTAAGGACGCCGCAAAACTTATTGAACAAGGAGCTGAGTTTGATTTTAGTAACTTTGAAAATGTAGCTAAAGAAACTAAAGAAGGACCATTAGCTGATCTTGCTAGAAAACGTCAAGGTAAATTTGGTAGTGGTGATATATTTGTTTTAACAGCTAGACCTAACACAGCTGGTCCAGCAATAAAAGCTTTCTTAAAAAGCATAGGAATAAATATACCTTTAAAAAATATTACTGGATTATCGGATGGTACTCCTCAAGCCAAAGCTGATTGGGTGTTAAACAAAACAGCTGAAGGTTATAATGATTTTTATTTTGCTGATGATTCATTTGCTAATGTTGCTGGGGTTAAAGCCGTATTAGATGCTGTTGATGTTAAAAATAAAGTACAACAAGCTAAGGTTAAAAAGAGTGAAAAACTTTCCGATGAATTTAACCAGATATTAGAAGAAGTAACTGATGTTGGTAAGCATAAAAAATATTCTGATGTTAGAGCTAAATTAGAAGGAGCAAAAAAAGATGGTGGTTTAACTAAAAGAGTAGCAAATCAATTTACAATAACCCCATCTGCTGACGACTTTATAGGTTTAACATATGCTTTTAGAGGAGAAGGCGAACAAGGTAATAGACATACAGAGTGGATAGAAAAAAATCTTATACAACCCTATAATAAAGCTGAATTGGAACTAATGAGTGCTAAAATAGCGGTTGCAAATGATTTTGCTGAACTTAAAAAACAATTTCCTAGTTTAAAAACTAAAAGAAATATGCTTGGTATTTTACAAAACCCTTTATTATCACCAATAGGGGTTGGACCTTATACTAAATCACAAGCTGTAAGGGTTTATATGTGGAATAAACAAGGTATGGAAATTCCAGGTATGTCTAAAAGAGATGTAGATGCTTTAGTTAAAGCTGTAGAAAATGATAATGAATTAAATGTTTTTGCGGATGAAGTAATATTAATTCAAAAAGATAAATCATATCCACCACCTGGGAAAAATTGGTTAGCTGGAGATATGAAATCTGATATACTTAATGGTTTAGATAAAGGATTTAGGAAAAAACTTATGACTGAGTTTAGTGAAAACGCAGATATAATATTTTCAGAGGAGAATTTAAATAAATTAGAAGCACAATTTGGTTCAAAATATAGAGAGGCATTAGAAGATTCTTTACGTAGAATGAAATCAGGTAGCAATAGACCAACTTATGACGGTCCTGGATCGCGTATAGTTAATGACATGCTTGATTGGCTTAATGCTTCTGTTGGTGTTACGATGTTTTTAAATCGTAAATCAGGTCTACTTCAGATGTTATCTACGGTAAATTTTATAAATTGGGGTGATAATAATATATATGCAGCGGCTAAAGCTTTTGCTAGTAAAGAGTATTTTCCTACAGTATTAAAACTACTGAATTCTCCTTATCTTGTTAATAGACGAGATGGTTTAAAAATAAACGTAAATGAAGCAGAATTAGTAGATAGGGGAAGAAGAGATGGTTTTCAAGGTTTAGTTAGTTACTTATTAGATAAAGGTTTTATATTTACTAGAATAGCAGATAGTTTAGCGATTGCAGTTGGTGGTGCTACATTTTTTATTAACCGTAAAAATGCTTTATTAAATAGAGTTAATCCAGATACAGGTAAAAAATATACAGAAGCAGAAGCAGATACTAAAGCTTTTGAAGATTTTTATGCGGTTGCAGAAGAAACACAACAGTCAAGTAATCCAAGTAAAATATCACAACAGCAAGCTAGTATGGCTGGACGTGTTTTTCTTTCATTCCAAAATATTACAATGCAGTTTAATAGGAAGACTAAGAAATCTATATTAGACTTTGTTAAAAGACGTAAAAGACCAGGTTTAACTCAACGTGAAAGCGATTTAAGTAATTTGTCAAATGTGATGTATTACGTGGCTATGCAGAATTTAATATTTCATTCTCTACAACAAGCTTTATTCGCGACGTTATTTGATGAAGAAGATGAAGATAAGAAAAATAAAAATAGAACATTCTCTGTAATAAATGGAATAGTAGATTCTTTATTATTTGGTCTTGGATTTGGTGGAGCTATAGTGTCTACAATAAAAAATGTTTCAATGAGAATGTATAATGAATCACAAAAGAAATCTCCAGATTATGAAGATCCACTTTGGGATTTATTTGATGTGTCTCCAGTTATAGATAGTAAAGTTAGAAGACTTAGACAAGCTGCTAAAACCTTTAGTTGGAATATGCAACAAATTAAAAGAAGAGGTTGGAGTTTAGATAACCCGGCTTATTTAGCTGTTTCACAAATTATATCTTCTTTCTTTAATATACCTCTGGATAATTTAATGAACATGATGAATGCAGGATCTAATATTATGGATAATGAAGTTAGAATGTGGCAAAAAATAGCTTTAAGTTTAGGTTGGTCTCCTTATATTTTAAATCTACCTTATTGGGGAAGGCAAAGTACAATAGATAGAGAGGCGAAAGAAGATGAACAATTAAAAATAGATTACGCTAAAGCTGTTAAAAATGTTAAAGCAAAAGGATTTACTAAAAAAATACCTTTATCTGGACCAAATCATTATATACCAAAAGGTGAATTAGGAGTAGATTATATGCAGGTAGAAAGAATAGATGGTACAATACAATATTACGTAAAACATAAAAAATGAAAGAAAAAATAAAAAAATTTATCGACAAGTTACAGCAAGCTTGGAACAAATTGCTATATAAATTAATGTTTAAAAAATATAAATAAATGAAAAATCTAATTACAATCTTATTTTTATCACTATGTTTAACAGCTAATTCACAAGAAAAATGTGTAACGGTTAAAGTAGAAAAAATTGAGAATTACAGAGTAAAAATTACTAAAACTAACACATGTAAAAATGTAATAACTATATCTACTATGTTAGAAAAAGAATGGGTTGCTCGTAAAAAGAAAAGAAAAACACGTAAAAAGAAAAGCTAAATGAAACAAATTTTACTTACACTTTGTTTACTTATTACATTCAATATAAGTTCACAAGAAAAGAAAAAGTTATTTAAAGATTTTTTTAAGTACAGTACTCTTTATGTATCTGGAGATCTTAAAAATTCAAAAGAAAACGCGCCGAGTTATTTTGTAAGAACAAATCCTGATGGCGGACTTTATGATATACCTGTTGTAGTAGATGGAACTGATTATTATGATCATGATTATCGCTATGGATTTGGTATTCGTAAAATTGCTAGGTTTGATTACGAAATAAAAGGTAAACAATACTATGATGGGACTGAATCTAACGTGGCTATGACAGCTCCTAATTCAGCTATTAAAGGATTTGAATATGTA
>MDTG01192848.1_pt1 | contig 22621 bp, 18 predicted proteins | sample 811421 | NCBI WGS metagenome assembly MDTG01 (sample SAMN05326645, study PRJNA326480) | marine metagenome | isolation source: seawater | place: Pacific Ocean: South East | collected 2011
ATTAATTAAAGCAAAGGAGAACTATATGGAATTTCTAAATAAGATTGGCGATTGGGCTAAATCACTAACAGAAATCGGTATAAGTATCATCGCTCTTGGGGTAGTACTTGAAGTATTATTCAAAGGAATGGCGATACCATTCTGGCCTGAGAACTCGGTAGTGGAAAACATTATGGGTATTTTAGGCGGATTGAGTAGTGAAGGTTTACTTGGATTAGTAGGTGCCTTTATTCTATACCACATCCTTAAGAAAAAATAAGGATTATTGAAATCAATTGATTAAAGACCTCACTTCGGTGGGGTCTTTTACTAAACCCCAATATGGAAAATTTATTTATGTTATCTAAGGTAATTGGAATTCTAATAGGATTCTGGTTTATTATGAATAGACTCTTCAAATGGATGGATAAATAACCACTTTTTTGATTTACCATATTTATATACAAGATAATATGGTATAATCATGAGTACAAATTTTGAATTATTTCCTGGTAAAGACTTAAGTGGATTGTTTAAGGATATCTATGATAACCAACAAAACAAGAAACAAAGAATCTCAGAACTAATTGCTGAAATGAAAAAGGTAATTAGACATGCTGGGGATATGGCAGTGATTGGGCCAATCATAAAAGATTTAGTTGATACATCAGTTAAGAACGATGATTCACTAATCAAGATGGCTGCAATTGCACAGAGAATAATAGCATCAAAAGATAAAGTAGATGGTGATACCGGATTCTTAACAGATGATGAAAAAGAACAACTACTAAAAGAAATAGAAGATACTGCAAAAGAAGTAGTTGATGAACAAGACCATAAGGTTGATGAACTCACTCACGAAATAGAAGAGCTGAAACAAAAGGTAGGTAAGTAATGGGTAGAAAAACAATATCACAACAATATCAAGGAGCATCTAGTTTCAGTATTGCAGGTAGAAATGTTGATACTGGTATTGTTGAACATATAATACTAGATGGTGATGATGAGAATATCGTAGAAACCTCATCAGGAGAATCGAATCCTAAACTAGTAGATGCTTATCTTGGAGCAGCTAGAATTAGGAAGATGAGTGATTTTTCTGTAAACAAGAAACAACTTCCTTTATATTTACCATTAGTTCCAGATGAGGGTGTTCCTATAATTGGAGAAACAGTTCAACTTATATCTGTTGCTGGTACTGATTATTATAAAAGAATCCCAAGTGTTAATATTAATATCGGAAACGCTAGAGTTAATGCTGAAGAAAAACTTTCAGAAAAATCAGATTCTTCAAGTGGAGGAGGTGGTTCATACTCAGAAACTTCTCAAACAGGTACTGCCACTTCAAATAGTTCTGAAAGAGAATCTGAATTGGGGGAATACTTTTCACCTGAAAGTGTACATAAGTTAAGATTGTATGAAGGAGATAGAATAATACAATCTAGGTTTGGTCAATCAATTAGATTTAGTGGATATAATAATAGTGAAAATTTATTTTCACCAACTATAATCATTCGTAATAGACAAAACGATGCATCTATTAATGATTTAGAGGTTAATGATGTAACTGAAGAAGATGTAAATAAGGATGGTTCTATCATTCTAATGGGAGGTGATAAATATAGAATCCCATTTCAACCTGGTACTGTTGATGAAAAGGGTAATTCTAACTTTGAAACAAATCCTATAAAACATGAACTACCTGATTATGAAGGTAATGACCAAATATTAATCAATTCGGAAAGAATTGTTATATCATCTAAAGCTGCAGAGATGTTATTTTTCTCTAAAGGAGATTATGGATTCATATCAGATGGTGTATTTAAGATTGATAATGGAGAAGCTGGTGCTGAATTAGATTTCGGAGGAAACGTTAATCTAACAATGGATAGAAATAACAGTACTTTCTTTGTAGGAACTGGCGATGGCCAAATAAGATTAAATACAGATGATAGTGGTAATGGAGGAACAGGACAAAAAGAACCTTTGATTAGAGGTGCTAAGTTAGTTGATTTATTAGAACAACTTATAGATGCAATAAATCAACAAGTATTCAAAACTCCATGTGGGCCAACTGCACCTGCACCACTTAATAAAGCAGTATTTAATCAAATCAAATCGCAACTTAAAGATGCGAAATCAACTAAAAACTTTACGGAGTAGATTATGTCGTGGACTTTGTTCAAAGTAAATATGTTATTGTACATGAACAACCCTCTGGCAATAAACACACCAGCTCAATATGCTGTTAAGTTTGTTACTGAGTATGATTCATGTATGAGAAGGGGAGGTGTTATGATTGGTAAAGAACCAGTTATGATGGGAAATATACCTTTAATGACTACCCTAATGAATCTTAGTCATATGACAGCTTTAACCGCTACTACACCAAGTGGACATGCATTTATAAAAGATATTGGAAATGCAGTTAAAGGTTATTGGACAGGTGCGACTATTGTTCCATTCCCAACATATCCAATACCAGCACCTGGTTCAATCCAAAATCTTTTTATGCAATCTGGAATGGTTACGAATCCTGGTACATGGCCTAGTGTTCCATTTGAAATACCGACTACTTCATGTCTTACATTTTTAAGTGCATTTACAATGTTTGCTAAAATACATTTATTTACTGTTCAAGGAATGTTTATGACAACTTCATTATATCCATCAGCACCATCACCAATACCTGCACCTGGTGTAGTCAATTGGCAGGCTTATAATATTCCTGATGTTCCTATGTTTGGTATAACTAAGTCTCAAAATAGTTCAACTGATGCACCAAATACAAATGATAATATTGCAAAAGGGCCGTTAGAAAAAGGAAATACAGATTTTGATATACGAGACAAAACTAGAATAGGATTCAAAACTGAAACTGAAAAAGATGCTGATAGGTTAGGATTGGATACTTCATTTCCAGCAGATGCTATTGATGAGGAGTTGAGAGAGAAGTTGGCGGGTAGTGATGATATACTAGAAAAGGCAGATATGATTCTACAAGCAGAAGCAGAAAAAGACCAATTAGGTATGGATAGATTTTATTCTGAAGCCATACAAGCAGTTGGAAATCTTGCTAGTATTCAACCAGATGCAAATGAAATATTTGCTAAAAATTTATTTCAATTACAAAAAGAATTGGAAAAAGAAAGAAAGTTATGTTGTAATGACTGTACTTAAAATCTATAAAAACTAAATTAATATATTTATATTAAGATAAATGAAAACAATTGATAATGGATTCAAAAAAACTAGTAAAAGTAATAAAAACTATCGTAGAGGCCGAAGTTGCTAAAAAGCACGAGGCATTCTTAACGAAAACTTTTCCTAAAATATTAGAGGAAGAGGTTTCTCGTAGAATAAATAATATGAGTAATAAAGAAAATTTATCTTTATCTACCATATCAGAAGAAGTAGACCCATTTGCAAAAGTAGATGAGGTTCTAAAAAAAGAAAGAACAAAAACACCTCAGAAAAAATTCACAAGAAATGAAAAAATAAATGAGGTATTGAATAATACAAAACCGTTTACAAAAGCTCAAAGAGCTGGTGGAGGTGGAGCAAAATCTGTACTAGATACTTTACCACAACAACCAGTAAATGAAGGATTAGATAAAACGGTTACATTTGATTCAACAGATGTTGCGATGGGAGGAGGTGTACCACCGAACCTGCAACATTCAATGGCTGCCAAAATGGGATATGGGGATTTACCAACTCAAGGAAGTAGACAGGGTGGATTAGGAGTTCAAACTGGATTACCTGGTTTAGATAGAATTCTAAATAGAGATAATTCGGCATTAGTAAAAAAGTTTAAGAGGTAATAGGAGATAAACAATGTCATATGTTTTACCAAAACGTATTGTAAAAGATACTGATTCTGATTTTGATAATCATGCCTATGGGTTAGATTATCCTGTTAGGTTGGGTGCAAATCTTTTTAAGTCAACGTTTAATTTGGTAGATGCTGCTTCGGCTAACATTAGAAACCTTTTACAAACAAGAAAGGGTGAACGAATCATGCAACCAGAATTTGGTACTGGCTTACATGAGTTATTGTTTGAACCTATGACAACTGATTTTGAAACATCAGTTCAAAAGGAAATAACAAACTCAGTAAGTTTTTGGTTACCTTATGTTACGATTGAAGAAATAGAAATAGATATGACCGATGAGATGAAAGATAGACATAGAGCAACATTGAACTTAACTTTTAGAGTTGGTGAATCAATTGATACAAATCAAGTCTCATTAGAAATAGCGGAATAGGATTATGGCATTAAACAGTACAAATAGAAAAAATTTAGGAAAGAACATTCAGTATCTTAATAAAGATTTTGGTGAGTTCAGAAATAACTTAATTGAATACGCCAAAACATATTTCCCTACAACGTATTCTGATTTTAATGAATCATCACCAGGTATGATGTTCATAGAAATGGCATCTTACTTAGGAGATGTTCTTGGATATTACATTGATGATACATTAAAAGAATCAATGATACACACAGCAGAGGATAAAGACAATGTTGTTGCTCTTGCAAATTTTCTAGGATACAAACCAAAAGTTACCTCACCTGCATTAACTAAAGTTGCTGTTTATCAACTTACTCCAAGTAAAAGGAAAGCAAGTGGTAATTTATATGAAGGTGATAATAGATTCGAAATGGATGAAGGATATTTACTTAGAATAAAAGAAGGAATGGAACTTACATCTGATACAGGAGTTATATTTAGAACAACAGAACTTGTTGACTTTAATGATGAGTTTGAAAGAGAAGTTTCTGTGTATGAGAGAAATGCATTACAAGAACCTACTTTTTATTTAATAAGAAAGTTTGTTAATGCTATTTCGGCAGAAGAAAAAGAAGTTAACATACAGTTTGGTTCACCTAAACAATTTGATAAAATAGAATTGGCAGATACTAACATTATACAAATATATGATGTAAGAGATTCAAATGGAAACAAGTGGTATGAAGTTCCTTATCTTGCTCAAGAAATGGTTTATACTGATTATCCAAATACATCTCAGTTTGATGGTGATTTGGCACAGTTTAAGGATTCAGTACCTAGTATATTGAGAGTAACTAAAACATCTCGTAGATTCGTTAGACAAGTAAATCCTAACAACACAACTTCAATTGTATTTGGGGCCGGTAATTCAACTTCATCTGATGAAACATTTTTACCAAACTTCAAGAATGTAGGATTAGGATTAAATAATTCAATAGATAGATTAGGTGCATCATTTGACCCAGCTAATTTCTTAAAATCTAAATCATACGGTCAGGCTCCATCTAATACAACATTATCTGTTAGATATCTAGTTGGTGGTGGTGTTGAGGCAAATGTATCTAAAGCATCTATAAAAAGAATTACTAAAATGGAATTCGATGAGGATTTGAGTTTGTTTGATGATGATGAACTTCAAATATATGGAACTGTTAAGAACTCAATAGCTGCAGAAAATGAAATACCAGCTAGTGGTGGTAGGGGTTCGGAAACTATTGATGAGATTAGAGAAAATGCACTTGCACACTTCGGTTCACAAAACAGAGCAGTAACAAGAAAAGATTATCAAGTTAGAGCGTTGGCACTTCCTCCTAAGTTTGGTGGAGTTGCGAAAGCATTCTGTGCACCTGATGGAGAGTTAGATAATAACTCACCTAGTTCTATACTAAATAATCCTGATTCTCTTGAGGAATTTGCAGGATTGGTTGAGAAACTAAATACTGGTGATAAAAAAACCGAAACAGAAATCAAAACAGAATTACAAAGATTTTTAGTTGGTAAAACAGGACAAGAAGAAAAAAATAATCCATTTGCTATAAACTTATATTTACTTGGATATAATTCAAGTAAAAATTTAACTTCATTAAATAAAGCAGTTAAAGAAAATGTTAAAACATATTTATCAGAATTTAGATTGTTAACCGATGGTATAAACTTATTAGATGGGTTTGTAATAAACATAGGTGTTGATTTTGAAATAATGGTTTACAACTCTTACAATAAAAGAGAAGTAATGTTGAAATGTATAACTGAAATAGAAAAATATTTTAATATTGATGATTGGGCATTTAATCAACCAATTAATATTTCTGAATTAGAATTAGTAATTGCAGGAGTAGAGGGTGTTTTATCTGTACCAAAATGTGAAATAGTTAATAAATGTGGTGGGGTTTACTCTAAACACAAATACAATATTAGTAATGCAACTAAAGGTAAAATGGTTTACCCATCATTAGACCCATGTGTATTTGAGTTGAAGTATCCTGGTAAAGATATAAAAGGGAGGGTTGTATAATGTATCATTTCGTAACAGCATCTAAAGATGCAACTATTTACTTACAACAACCATCTCAGAATACAGGAAGAGATGAGATACTTGAGATATCAAAAACATATTATGGTAATCTTAAAGATATATCACATTCGTTAATAAAATTTGATACTAACTCAATTTCTCAATCAATAGCAAGTGGAGAAATAACTGCAAGTGCTGTTGAACTTATTTTAAGAGAATGTGAATCAAGTGAAATACCAACAGATTATACAATCTATGCATATGCAGTATCTCAATCATGGGATATGGGTATAGGAACTAGATTTGATGAAATATCAACTGATGGTGTAACATGGGATAGTTGTAGAACTGGTCAAGATTGGATGAGTCAAGAAAACCATTCATCAGATACAACTGGTTCTTTCAATGGAAAGGGTGGTATTTGGTTTACTGGTTCTTTTTCATCTCAATCATTTTCATATGAAACATCTGATATTTCAATGGATGTTAAAGGAACACTTGATACTTGGATTAGTGGTGATTTACCAAATGAAGGATTTATTCTAAAATATACATCATCATTGGAGAATGATGTAAATGATTACGGTCAACTAAAGTTTTTCTCCAAAGAGACAAATACAATTTACCAACCAAAACTTAGAATAGGTTGGGATGATTCATCTTTTTCTACTGGTTCACTAACAGAACTCACATCTGATGATATTCATGTAACATTTAAGAGATTAAAAACAAAATACAAAAAAGGAAGTAAACCACAGATACGAGTTTTTGGAAGAGAAAAATATCCTCTTAAAACTTATTCAAATCAGTATGCATATACAGATGTATATTTTTTACCATCTACAACGTATTATCAAATAAAAGATATACAAACAGATGAGGTAATACTTCCATTTGGTGATTACACTAAAGTATCTTGTGATTCAAATGGTAATTACTTTAACCTTAATCTTATAAACTTTGAAACAGAAAGAGATTATTATATTGAAGTAAAAACCGAAAGAAATGGTGTTGTAGAATATTTTTCAGATAAAGATTTAACGTTTACAGTAGAAAGATAAAATGGCTTTAGAAAATAGATTTAGATTTGATGAACTTGTAAAGAGTGGCTCTAGGGCTATAGTCTCTGAAGATTCTACGTCTAAAACCCATACGTTTATAGATGGTTCACCAACCTTTATAACCGGCTCAGATGAACCATATGACCACATGAAGGGTGATAGGGATGGAGAGATTACTTCTTTCATAGAAAAACCAGCATATAAAGAGGACCAACTTAAAAAAGCAGTTGATACTGTAATTGATGAATTAGTAAAACCCGAAGGCCCTCCAAGACCAGATGTTGTTCCTAGAGAAGTATATGATGATTTAAGAGAACAGTATGATGAGGCTCTTGTAGAGTTGGCAGAGGCCACTCAAGAAATTAGTAGACTAGAGGGTGAAAATGCAAGATTATCCGCAGAACTTCAAGCTGCTCTAGTAGAAGTAGATGCAGTACAAGTTAGTAAAGCTATAGTAGATAATCAATTACAACAATCAACTGATAGATATAAAGAAGTGGCAGCTAAACTTACAATTGCTATTATAAAATCAACTAAAGAAGCAAACGAGAGAGTTAGATTAAATGCACAAGTAGAAGGTTTGGTTGCTCAAAAAGATGTATTAAGACAAGAACTTCTTTCATTGAGAAAGATTGTATCTGGTTTAGAAGGACAAGTTCAGGCTGGGGTTGAATCACTTAAAGTACAAACAGAGGCCGCAGCGGCACAAAGGGAGGCGGCGGCGAAGGCGGCCGAAGCTCAAAGATTGGCATTAGAAAATCAACAAAAAGCCTTAGAATCACAGTTATCTGGTCAGGCTGCAGAAACAGCGGCGGCAGCGGCTGGATTAGAACCATTAAGTGATAGTGAATCTTATTATGGAGTAAAGTCAGATGTACCATCAAATTCATATGATATTGAATGGGTTACTTCAGTAGATAATCCAAAGCCAGGTAAAATAGCAACATTAACAGTACAAAACTTAAAAGATAGTGGTGCTAAAATTACTCAAGTAAGTATGAGAGTAACTGGTGGATTAAGTTCATATGGTCCACTTGGTTTTGGAACAGATAATGGTAAACCAAGAACATCACAAAGTGTTAGTATTGCAAAGGGTTCAAAAACTGATGTTAAAATCTACATGAATAAAAAAATTGGTGGTAGAAACAAACCCGAACCAGATAGAAGTAATATGTTTAACAGTGCTAAAGATTATTCAGGAAACTTTACAATATCTGTAAAATATGATGATGGTAGTACTGCTAATGGTAGTTCGATGAGTTGGAAGATTAGAAAGAATAAAAGATAGTAAATGAAAGATTTCAAAAACATAGAAGAAAAAAAAGGCTATCGAGTTGATAAAAAAGATAGAGAAATTTTCGAAAGAGAAGTTCGTAGAGGTATCTTTGGTCTCGATGTTGGTGATTTAATTGAATTCATATTATATGATTCAAATGATAACGCCCTACCACAAGAATCTTCAAATGGAAAACTTGTAAGATATATATCATATACAGATTCTAACATTAAAAAATATTTTAGTAAAGCTGATAAAACAAAGTTTAATCTAAAAAGAAATAAGGCAGAAGAGTTTTTTATAGATGTTGAGAAATTAATAAAAGAAGCTGGATATTCACAAGGTGTATTTAAGACATCAGTTGCTTTACTAAACAGAAGATTGGGTTCTGAAGATAGAATGTTTGATAGAGCATGGATACATGAAATATCACCATCTAGAACAGAAGTTAGAGTTTTACCAGTAATAGATGAATCGACTGGACAGCCAAATGAAGATTTAGATTTAAGATATCAAACATTTACTAGTGGTGATGATTTCTTTGCCGATATAGTTTTATTCTTAGATGAGTTTTCTGAACAATTCGATGTAGCCAGTATTGTAACTAAAATGTTACAACTAAGAGGTAAAGTAGCAGATGGTAAAAACTATATTAAGTTAATAGAAAAAGAATTCAAAATTGATAACTTTGAAAGATTTTTAAGTTTAGTAAAATTATCTTTTGATAAATCAATGGATAACTTTAGAAACAATAGATATTTTAATATTAAAGACCAATCAACATTTGGCCAACCAACTGGTGATAAGTTTGGTGTAAACTTTAATAGTAAAGGAATAATAAAACAATTGTGTGATATTGCAGAAAATTGTGTAGATTATCATTTACCAAATCAAGATTTTCAAAAGACAATTAAAACAAGAGCACAACAAGAAACTTTAGATAAGGTTGATAAAATATTAAGAACAGTTAAATCTGATGGAGAGTTTTATGCAGAATCTCCAACAGAAAAGAAACCCGCAATAAGAGGATGTAGAGACCCTAAAGCTAAAAACTATAATAAATTGGCAACTGTGGATGATAAGTGTACATATTCGATTCAGGTAACTAAATACAGAAAAGTGCCTGTACCGCCACCTCCACCACCGCCGAAACCGATACCAGTACCCATACCTAAACCAAGGCCAAAACCATCTGGTGGAGGAAGTCCTCCATCTCCAACTGGTGGTTCGTGTTCATCATACAAAAGTGGAATGAGTATTCATATAACCTCGGGAGATAGAAGCTTCACTAAGGGTGCACAAACTAGATTACAAGGTGGATATGTTTTTTGGAATGGAGACCACTTTAAGTCACCTGCAAGAAGTAAATGTAGAGGTAAAGTTGGAGTAAGTTGTAGCCCCCCAAGTTGGTGTTCAGTAAATGGTGATTCTACTGGAACTGGATTCGGAGGAACGCTAACACTTGGAGTTCAAGAAAATACTGGACCAACAAGAACTGGTTCGTTTACTTGTAGAGGAACAGGAGATGCATCTGGATTATCGGCATCTATTACTTTCACTCAAGCTGGTGTGGCAAAACCACCACCAAAAAAAGTATGTCCAGCGGCTGGTACTATTATAAAAGATACTTGTGCTGGAACTACTAGAGCTGTAGCTTATGCTGATGGTAATTGTGGAGTTAAAAGTAATATGCCTACTATGACTAAGAATAGTCCAAAGTGTGGATATACTAAACCAAAAGGTGGAGGAGGTTCATCTGGAGGTGGATTTGGTAGTGGAGGTGGAGGCGGATGTCTTGTTGCCGATACAAAAATAGAAGCAGCTGATGGTACAATGATAAATGTTCAAGATATTAAAGTAGGACAATCCATAAAAGGATTAGATATAAAAACATTATCATCTTGGAATAAAGTAGAAGATAATTGGAAGGGTAAAGATATTGAAAAATATGATTATTCTGAATTTAAGGTAATAGATTTCCAACACCTTACAGATAGAGCAGTTTATTCAATTAATGATGGATTGTTAGAATGTAGTGAGGAACACAAACACCTTATAAAAAGAGATGATGAGTGGCAAATAAAAACTACATTAGAATTAGAATTGGGTGATATATTTTTAACAAGAGAAAAAGAAGAAATAGAATTAAATAGTATGTTCTTAGTAAGAGAAGATGATGTATTTCTTCTAACACTAGATGGTAAACATACTTATTATGCGAATGGTATATTAACACACAACTTCAAAGCTAATTTTGAAAGTTATACAAAAATGACCTTTAGTGATAGAAGATTAAAGAAAAACATAAATAAAATTGGTGAATCACTAAGTGGATTAAATATATATAGTTTTGAATATAAAGATACTAAATATGGTGATGGAGTATTCCAAGGTGTTATGTCTGATGAGATACCTCAAAGTGCAGTTATAAGAGATATAAGTGGATATGATATGGTAGATTATTCAAAAATTGATGTAAATTTTAAGGAACAATAAAAGATGGCAAGAAAACCAGCATTTTCTGGAAGAAGAGTAGGGCAACAAGTTGGTTCATTTGTTTGGAACGGCTCTAGTTGGTACGATACTTCTGCAATGGGAGGTATTGGGGGAGGCTCCCCTGCTTCATTATCACCAGCCGCATACTCAGTAGGTGGTGGTAATATGGCCAATCTTATGGGAGGTGGTCCAACTAGTGGTGGAGTACCTATTGGTACGAACTTTAACAGAAGAATGGATTTACCTCCGGCGTTTAATTCATCACCACGTCCAACACCAAGATTTACACCTAGGCCAGCACCAGTTGCAACTGGAGGTAATGCTGCACCCTCAGTTTATAATAATATAGTTAGTTTTGGAGGTTCTCAGGCTGTAAAAAATGCATTTATAAATACTTCACCTAATACAGAACCACCAGCACCTGCTAAACCAAAAGCAACCCCTAGGCCTGTTCCAAAAGTAGTAAGAGGATTACCTACTGATAATGCTTTTGATGATGAAGTAGTTGCAAACGTTTCTACACCAATTGTTAGTGGAGGTGGAGCAAGTGATAGAGCTTTAATTGCTGCCAATGAAGCACTACAACCAATGGCTGTTCTAGTAGAACAATATAATACCCAAGCTAATCTAATTAGAGATAATATTTTTTCAGTTGATGATAATGTTGAAACACAGATTATAAATCAATTGGGTAATAAGCCAACTTTAGTTGAGGAACAAATTATTAATTTTGGTGGTGGTAGGGATGTTAAAGTTGGTAATGAACCAAGAGTAGATTTACCTGAGCCAAGACCAATACCTCCTCAAGATTATTCTACAAATATTCATTTCAATTTCACTCCAGGTGCAGCAAGAGGTGCAAGGTTTACTGATACTGGTGAAAAAACACAATATACTGTTTCACATAGAGCAAATGCAAAAGATTACTTAACTGCAAGAACTCTTGGTGCTAAAGAAGAAAAGTATGGAAAGGCTAAAGAAGTTTATAGAATTAAAACAAGAGTAGTTCCAAAGATGGCAACATCTGCTTCTACTTTCAATGGAATGCCTGCTTTACTGCAGTATTGGGTTGATATTTCACTTAATGGTAAGATAATTAAAACTCTTAAACCAACTGCTACCTCTACAACTATAATGTTCACATATGAACCTCAGGCACCTAAACCAGAACCTGATGTTGATAACACAAGTAAGATTAATGTTACACATGATTTACCAATGGGAATCACTGGTACTATTGATTTTGGTGGTAAACAAACAACAGTAGAGGGTAGTGGACAAACAACCATTTCAAATACTGCAACATTTATAAATTTCACTCCAACCTCTTCAACTGCACTTTACAATCACCAATATACATTATATGAAGTTGGTAGTGGTAAAAAAATAGCAGAACAAAAAAATGATACAAAAGCAGCAGGAGGCCAGAATCAGCATTTGTTTTCATTCCAAAACTTAAAACTAAAAACAGATTATAACCTTAAAGTTACTATTACAAAAGGACAAATTGCGGTTGAACCTGAGACTCAGCCCAAACCAGCACCTAGTCCATCATATACTTTAGAATCATATGTTGTAACAGAAACTAGAACAAGTGGAGAATCTGCACCTGGTTATACAAAACCAATAATACAAGTAGCTGAAGATATTGTTTATATTAACATAGGAGATGCGGCTGATAAGGAATTGACAATTCCATATACAACCAAAAATGCAGATTGGGTTAATATAAAAATAAAAGGAAGATTTAGAAAAAATACACATTCAGATAAACTTGTCTTAAAACCAAGTGATTTTGATAGACCAGGTTCATACCAAGTTTGGTTACAGCCAGATTCTAATATAAACGGTACTGGTGAAGCTAAACAAATTCCTGTTATTGTTGTTGAAAAACAATTATTACCAGGACCAGATATTACAAGAATTGATTATCCTAAACAAATTAGAGGAGCTGATTTCAAGGGATATGATATTGATTTTTCTGTAAATTGGGAATCAATCAATACAAACTATATTGATATCTATATCGGTAAAGTAGATGATAAAAATAAAATATTAAAAAAAGGACCTGCTATGGGTTCTCAAGAGTTTAATATTGGAAAGATATTAAAACAAGCAGGAGAATCATTAGAAGATACTGATGAATGGATATACTTTGATTTATATTTCTGCCCATACAACTCAGAGGGAGATGAGGTATTCAAAGGTAAAACTGAATCTATAAAAATTGCGTTTGATAAAGGAGACTTAATTCTTAGTAGAGCAGACGTACATAGAGATATATCAGAGGCAATATGTCATCAATTTGATTCATCTGCCCTTGCACAAGATAACTCCAAATTCCTAACTCACTTAATGCACTTTGGTGATGGAGATAATAAACTTATTGCAACATGGTGTACTGATTATGAAACATTTGGAAAATATAAAGATGTTGTTCAAGATGTAGAAAATGATGAAGGAGAATTTGTACCTCAAATAGTTAACAAAAAAATACATGAAGAACAAACATTAGTTCTTAAAATGTATGAACCATTACCTAGAAGTGTTGAACCAAACCAACAAATTTGGATTTCAAAAATACAATCTCTTCCAATAATAGAACAGATTACTTTAGTAAATGAAGAACTAAAAGAGTGTATAGAATTATCTCCTAACTTTGGAAAAGGTATATGTGACCCAATTGGATTCCAATTGTATGATGATTTAGTCGCAAGTGGTTCAACAACATCAACTAATCTAATGAGCCAATTTGTTAGTGGTAGTGGATTCTCACTTAAAACACTAAAAATACCTTATGCAAGTTCTTCATTAGAAACAAGTGGTTCTGTTCTTATAGATGGTGATTCAACTTGGGCATGGAATAATTTTGTAAAATATTCATCTGCAGAAGAAAGAGTAAACAATTTCTTATACAAAATAAAATTATTAGAATTCTATGATGATAAAATAGAAAACCTTAAATCAGGTTCTTTCTATACAGGTTCAGTTAGAATTAAAAAAGAAATAGAACAACAAGAATCATCTAAACAAAAAGTTTCAGATAACTTTGATGGATTTGAAGAGTTTTTATATACGAGTTCATCTTTAGATGGATTAACATATCCTGGTGCTGGTGGTAATTATATATCTTCCTCTGATTCTAGTGAAGCAACTGATTGGTTAAATGGTATAACACTATCTGCCCAACAATATGATTACTATAATAAAGATTACTTAGTAAATAATTTACCAAATCATGTAAAAAATAGTACAGATAATGAAGAATTCAAAATGTTCTTCAATATGATTGGTAATCACTTTGATGTACTATGGTCTTACACAAAATCATTAGCTCAATCTAAGAACTTAGAACACAAATATCAAGATGGTATAAAAGATGCTTTATTATCATCTATGTTAAAATCTCTAGGTTGGGATTCCAAAATGGGTGCGAGTGCACAAGCACTATGGGAGTATGCATTTGGAACAACTGAAGATGGAACTTCGGTTCGTTCAATGACTGGTAAAGATAGACAAAATGAAGTTTGGAGAAGATTACTTAATAACTTACCTTACTTACTAAAACACAAAGGTACTGGTAGAGCAGTAAAAGCAGCCTTGGCTTGTTATGGTGTACCATCATCAATGTTAACAGTTCTTGAATTTGGAGGACCTAGAAATGCAGATGGAGGTGTTAGTAAATTCTCATTCGAAGATAGAACTGCTGCAATTAATATGACAGGTACTGAATCCATATTAGTACCATGGAAAGAATATACAGAAACATCAGAACACCCACAAACAGTTGAAATTAGACTTAATACTGAACAGAAACAAGACCAAACATTTATATCTTCATCTGGTTGGAACTTGGGTGTTAAATATCAAACAGGAAATATAGGTAAGGTAGAATTACAATATATAAGTGGTTCTAACTTAGTAAGTTCATCAACAGAAAATATTCCTTTCTTTAATGAAGAACATAATCAAATAGTTGTACAACATATAGGAACTGGTTCTTTTGATGTATATGTAAAAGAAGGATTCAATGAAAGAATTAGAAATGCTGTTTCTATGTCTGTTCATAATGTACCAACTAGTTCTTGGGAATTAGATAACCAATTAACTATTGGTGGTTCTACAATGACTGGTTCTATTGATGAATTAAGATATTGGACAACTGCATTAAGTGAATCTAGAATAGATAATCACACATTGATGCCAGATGCAATTGATGGAAATCATCATTCATCTTCAACAGAAGATTTACTTCTTCGTTTAGATTTTGAATATCCTAAAGATAGAAATGCAGATACTGCAATTAAAAACGTATCTATAAATGAATCATATGTAGTTCCATTTGTAACTGCATCTAACTTTGATAGTAATAGTACTTATCCATATCACTATACAACATATGAAAGAACTGTAACAGCAAATGTTCCTTCAAGTGGATTTGGTGTTGGTAATAAATTTAGATTTGAAACACAAGAAGGTGTAAATGAAGATATAGAAAATGGATTAACACTTTCTTATAGAGAACGTTCAACTAAAAAATCATTTGATACTTCTCCTATTGATTCTAATAAACTAGGATTGTTTTTCTCTCCAATAAAAGAGATTAACACAGATATAATGAAATCACTAGGTCAGTTTGAAATAGATGATTACATAGGTGACCCATCAGATAGATATAAAGCAGAGTATCAACAACTAAAAACACTTAGAAATTATTATTTTGAAAGATTCACTCTTAATTTATATGAGTATATTCAGTTAGTAAGATATATAGACCAATCATTATTCCAAACACTAGAAACTCTTGTACCTGCAAGAGCCATTGTATCTAGTGGATTATTAATTGAACCACATATACTTGAGAGAAGTAAATATCAACACAGAAAACCATCTGCAGAAGATGTTCTTGCTAGAATAAGACAACCTAAGATTGACTTAAAGAAACAAGTTAAGTTGAGTTCCGAAAATGTAAAAAGATTAGACCCAAGAATTGCGGCTCTACAAAGATTAAGATTCAGAAGTGATTTCTTTAGAAGAGAAGGTAGAATGATAGGAGCTAGACCAAGATTTGGTTTTGGTATTCCTAGTTATAATGCTAGAATGGGAGGAGGAGCTCCAAACCTATTTAGTTCAGCTGACTTTAGTGATGGTAGAATAACAGATGTTCTTAAAGTACAACAAATCTTAAGACAATTTGAAACAGAAGGTCAAGAACAAGTTGGAGTAGACCCAAGAAATCTTAAAAACGGATTGGCTGGTATATTTGCACAAAATGGATATGCTAATATCACTAGGTTAGATGGTAATGGTACATTGATAAAAGAAAGAAAACAAGTTTGGGTTGTTACCGAAAGATTTACTGTAAAAGAAAGAAGGCCTGTTGCTGGAACAGGAAGAAAAGGATTTAGATTTGGTAAACTTGTTTGGAAGGTAGAACCTGATTATGAAATAGTAGAAATACAAAAAGAAAGAAAAGTAGTAGTATTTAATGAACCAGGTGACCCAGCTCCTTCAGGTGGTAATATAATATCAGCATCTAGAGCAAATTCTAATGGAGGTAAATTACCAGGTTCTAATTTAGGTAAAAAGAGAGGTTTGTTTGGACGTTCAAGACAAACATCGAATACTACTTTAGATAGACGTTCACCAGTAGAAACTTTCTGTACGAACCCTAATGTTCTTAAGGTTGCTGATACTGCAAGAGGAAAAGGTGAACCAATTTTAGAGGTTAACAAAAAATAAAAACAATAAAATTAAAAATAGTTATATTTATATATTGAATAACATAGAGGAAAAAAATTATGGCATATTTAGATAACGCAGAAATCACAGTTGATGCTATCCTTACAAGAAAGGGTAGAGAACTACTTGCTAATGGTGGTGGACTAGACATCACAAAGTTTGCATTGGGTGATGATGAGATTGATTATTCATTGTACGAACCAGCACATCCTAAAGGAAGTGCATTCTATGATGCAGCTATCAAAGCGATTCCAATCACAGAAGCTTCACCAGATGAAACTCAATCATTAAAATATAAATTGGTAACTTTACCAAAAGGAACTAAGAAAATCCCAAAAGTAGAATTTGGTATTCCTTCAGTTTCGGTAAACCAAAATTCTGGTCAAGTTTCGTTGACACCAACAACTTCACCAAGTGGAAATCAACAGTCAGGATATACTGTTATTCTTTCTAACAAGAATGCAGGTTCAATTGTTGGTACTGGTTTAGCGGCAACATCAGGTACAATTCCTCTGGCACTTGGTGATGAAATAACAACAACCGCAGCAATAGAAACTGGAATAGGATTTACATTCATTCCAAACCCAAATATTACAGCAACTGTAAAAACAACAATTACTGTATATGGTAATGAGACTGGTGGTTCACAAACTATACCAGTAACAGTTACTTATGTACAACCAAAATAAGGATAAATAAAAGATGGCACAAATAACAGGACAAGCAGGAGTAAACTTATCATCTGATTTAGCAGCATACCTATCGGCACAGAATGGTGAAGTTACTTCTGAACAATTATCGGAAATCATCAATCAGTACTTAACTGGTGGTGATAAGATTGCCGCTCAAGGTGGGAATCTTTCTACTGGAATCTACAAAAGATTCGGTGAGTTTGATACTGTACAAGGAAAGGTAGAAACAGTAACAACTGGTCTTTGGACTGGTGATACAGGTTCTCTATCCAATTTCTTTACATCATCAGCTCAAACAGCTGCTTCAACACAATACTATGTGAATGTTTACTCAACAGACCCAGCAACAGATGCATCTGCTGAAGTACAATATTCGGTTGCATTTGGTAACAAATATGGTAGTGGTTCAGTATCATTGGCAAACGATGATAACTCATTACAAGCAACTAAAGCAACTTATGCTCAATACAGACAAATATTACTAGAACAAGATGATGAGTTATTCTCATTTGCATCTTCATCTGGAGCAAGTGTTGACTCTGAAGATATCTATGTGGTTAATATAGCTCGTGCCCGCTATAAAGAATCAGTAGATGCAGGTAACTTAGAAATACTACTTAGTGGTTCTAATGGTTCACACAGATTTATTGATGATAGTGGAAAGAAATTTTCTGATTCAGTAGGAAAAGCTGGTAGAGTATTTAATATCGTTAGTGGTTCACTTAACTTAGGAACTGAAAATGATGCAACAATTGCAGAAAATTACTCTAGTGGTGTTGCCGCTGGACAAGGATTTGGATTATTCTATCCTGACCAAGGTATTATCGTATTTAATCCTGCAGCTATTCATGCTACTGTTGGTGATTCAATTGATAGTGGTTCTACTGGTGGAGCTGAATTATACAAAGGATTTGATTATGAAGGAAGAAATCATTTCTTATTACATGAAATGATTAAAGGTGGAGATGATTTCCAAGCAAGAAGAGTAGAAAATCTTTCTACATCACACTACTTTGTAAGAGCACAGAATAGAGAATTTAACTTCTCTAACAACCCAACATTCACAACAGGTTCAGATGGTACGTTCAGAGAATCTTCTTTTGAACAAGACCCAAGAACATATATTACATCAATCGGATTAATGAATGATGCTAATGAGATGTTGGCAGTTGCTAAAACTTCACAACCAATTGAAAAATCATTTGATAAAGAAGTATTAATTAAAGTAAAACTTGACTTCTAATAGAACTTAACCTCTAATAAACCCCACCACGAGTGGGGTTTTTTGTTTCCATATATTTATATAGAGGAGAAATATATGTTTAAGAATATTCCAAAATCAAATGTATCTAATAGACAGTTCAAAGTCTATAAGAAATTCAACGCAACTCATGCGGAATATCCTGTATTAAAGATATACGATAAAACATCTGATTTTCACACAGGTAGTGGATTGTTTGAATCTGATGAGTTTGAAAGAACTGTAAGTGGTTCTATAACTGCATCATTTCATAAGTATCCAATGTACCAATCTATCAAACACAAGTATTTTACTGATAATGGTTTAATAAATATGTTTGGTGCAATTACCGATATGTCTGATTTTTCAAATGAAAGAAGAATCGATGAAACTCTTTTTTTAATACCAATAACCCAAAGTAGAGTTGGAGATGGAATAAAACCAGGTTCGGTTAAATTTACCTCTCCACAATTATCATCTGGTTCAGTTATTGTTGATGATAAAAAAGGAAACTTAGTAGGTACTAGAAAAAAATATCAATTCTTAGATGCAGATTTTGGTTCATTTGGAACTGGTTCATTAAGTAATAATGGTGATTTAGATAGAGGAGTTTATCTAAGAGTATCTGATACCTCTGTTACTGAATCAATTTTATTATCATCTGATTTAGATTTACAAGGTGATTGTGATATGACTCTAACAGTTGAAGGTGATACAGATGTTAGAAGGCTTGTTAGATGGGATATGTTTACAAATGATATTGGTGGTGAATATATTAGTGGTTCTTCTGATATAAGAACACAAGGTACTATACAATTTACAGAACCGTTAAACTTCTTAACATCAAAATTAAAACCATTACAATTTGGTAATGTTTTATATCAAGATGGTTTAATAGCAATAACTACTCATGATGTTCACAATGATGATACATTGGAAGATATTTCAACTTATGAGTTAGAATATCGTTCTACTAAAACTATAAATGAATTAGAAGTACTAGTTCAAGCAGGTGATTGTGAGTTTAACTATTCACAGAATCCATCAGCAGTTAATGTAACATTGAGTGGCTCATATGAATTTGAAGAAGATAATGGATTTGCACTTGCAAGAAGAAGAAGAACTAGAACAATAAAATTTGTAGATGATATATCAAGAGTACCACACTATACAGGTTCAGTTACATCTTCTGTAACTAATGATTATGTTACTGGTAGTTGGGATGATTATTATTCAAAGGCATTAACAGACCCAACTGGTTCATATTTAACAACTTTTATTACAACGATTGGATTATATAATGATAAGGGAGATTTAGTTGCAACCGCTAAATTACCAAAACCAATAAAAAAATATCCTGATATGGATGTTAATTTTATTGTTAGAATAGATTTATAAAAATCGTTAAACTAAAAAATACTATATTTATATTATATAACGAGGAAAATAATTATGGCTTCAATTAAAGACTTATACGATAAATCAGATTTTTCTAAGCTTCCAAGAACAGGAGCTGATAAGACTCCTATATCTAAAGATGATTTCGACTTGAAAGAATTATCTAAAGATGAAAAGGCTCTTAAACAAGCTAGAGGTGGTAAATTAAATCAAACACCATACTCTTCTACAATAGAACTATAAAATACTTAATTTGAGTTTACTGATAAATCGTTCTAAAAAGTGGGGGTTTATTCATATACCTAAAACTGGTGGTACATCTATTACATCAGTATTACACAAAGTAAAAGGTACTGAATACGTTACCAAAGCACACAATCATATTGGAAAATTTGAAAATATAAAGGATTACCACATTATGTGTTTTGTAAGAAATCCTTATACTCGATTTGCATCTGCATATTACCATCAAACAAGAATAGATGGTTGGATGAGTATTAATAAATTTATAGAAAACATAGATTTGAATGATTATGTTTTCTTTCCCCAATATTGGTTTATACAAAATGGAAGTACTGAAGATAAAAAGGTAACATTTATCGGCAGATATGAAAACTTTATCAATGATTTTAATCTTGTAATGGATTACGTTGGTAAAGATGGTCACTCAATACCACATCATAATCGTAACTCAATTTATGATAAACATCCCAATCTAAATCAACATGACTTTTATAAGCATATTTACAACGATAAGGATGTAAAGAATTGGGTAGAAGAGAGGTACTCAAATGATTTCAAAATTTTTAACTATGAGCTGGACATATAACGGCAGAGTAATAACAGAATTATCAGATATGCCCGAAGATACTTTTGGGTTTATTTACAAAATAACAAATGGTCAAACTGGCCAGTACTATATCGGAAAAAAACAAGTAGTTTCTATTAGAAAAAGAAAATTTGGTAAAAAGGAAATTGCTAAACTTGAAGATAAAAGAATGAAAAGGTACGAAATGGTAGAGAAAGAATCTGATTGGAAAAAGTATCGTTCTTCTAATCCTATCGTACAATTGTGGTTTCATACTAATGAACAAGCTCTTACTGAAGATAGGAGAGATGATATAAATGATAGATTAGAGTTAAAAATCCTTAAATTTTGTAAAAATAAGAAGGCTTTAACGTACTATGAGTTACAAGAACAGTTTTCACATGATGTTTTGGGTGATGAAATGGCGTTAAATGATAATTTATTAGGAAAATTCTTTAGAAAAGACTTGGATAATTAAAATATTTTTCGTATATTTACATTGTTTTATTGACTAATTATGCTTTCACATCACGAAAAACAATCTGTTATAACAATATTGGATGATGTTTTAGGTCCTGGTACATCGCTAAAAAACGATGAACAGGCACACTATTGTCCATTTTGTCATCATCATAAAAAGAAATTGCAAATAAACATACAAACACAACAATGGCATTGTTGGGTATGTGATGCAAAAGGTAAACGAGTAAATAGATTATTAAAAAGACTTCATGTAGATTCTCGTAAACTGAGAAAATTATATGAAATTTATGGTGATGATTATGTTGTTTACAACAATGATACTGAAGATGAAAAGGTAGAATTGAGGTTACCTAGTGAGTTTCAATCACTTCTAAAAAAACCAAAGGGTATCAATCCTTTGTTTAGAAAGGTAAAGAAATATGCTGAAAGAAGAGGTATCACTCGTGGAGATATTATTAAATATAATATTGGTTATTGTGATGGTGGCCATTATGCCAATCGTATTATTATTCCGAGTTATGATTCTGATAATAGACTCAATTACTTCATCGCACGTTCTGTATTCGATGAAGAAAAGTTTAAGTATAAGAATCCGCCGGTTTCTAAAAATGTTATAATGTTTGAAAATCAAATTAATTGGGATGAACCAATTACTTTAGTAGAAGGAGTTTTTGATGCAATGGCTGTGAAGAGAAATGCAATTCCTTTACTTGGTAAGTTTGTTCCAAAAAAGCTTAATGATAGTATATATGGTAATAATGTTAAAGATATTAATATTCTCTTAGATGAAGATGCACAAGACCAGGCATTAAAATATACAATACAATTCCAAAACCAAGGAATAGATACAAAAAATATAAAACCCACAAATAAAGATGCATCCGATATGGGGTTCTCGGAAGTTAACAGTAAATTAAAAGAATCAGAAGAAACTGGTTTCGGTGATATTATATCACAAAAATTAAAAGGTTTATGATAATAAATAAAGTTTACCACCTTGCAGATTTACATATTCGTAATCTACAACGGCACAAAGAATACAAATTGGTATTCAAAAAATTCCTAAAACAAGTAAAAGAAGATAAAATTGAGGATTCCCTCATTTATATAGCTGGTGATATTGCTCATGCTAAAAC
>MDTG01294387.1_pt1 | contig 22620 bp, 23 predicted proteins | sample 811421 | NCBI WGS metagenome assembly MDTG01 (sample SAMN05326645, study PRJNA326480) | marine metagenome | isolation source: seawater | place: Pacific Ocean: South East | collected 2011
TCTTTTAATCAACCCTTAAATAATTGGGATGTATCAAAAGTAAAATCTATGCTTGGTATGTTTTCTGAAGCTCATAGTTTTAATCAACCCTTAAATAATTGGGATGTATCAAATGTAAAAGATATGAATAGTATGTTTAGAGATGCAAAATCTTTTAATCAACCCTTAAATAATTGGGATGTATCAAATGTAGAATATATGTTTGATATGTTTAATGGAGCTACTTCATTTAATCAAGATATTTCAAATTGGGATACTTCAAATATAGAGGATATGGAAAATATGTTTAATAACAGTAATATTGAAGTATTACCTAAATGGTACCTAGATAGTGATAGTGATGAAGATGATGATAGTGATGAAGATGATGATAGTGATGAAGATGATGATAGTGATGAGGATGATAATAGTGATGAGGATGATAATAGTGATGAGGATGATAATAGTGATGATGATGATAGTGATGAGGATGATAATAGTGATAAGGATGTGATAGTGTGGAAGGTGAAAAGAGTGGATATATCTCATTGTACTCATTATTGTGTATCATAATTATAAATCAAATCGCTATGATAAATTAAATATAATTATATTATAAATGAATTACAATTATATTGTAAATCCTTTAACTAATAGAAAATGTGATATCCATAGTCGTACTGGACAAAAGATACTCAATCAATACCTTATTCAAGAGGGTGGAGCGTGTAGTATATGTGGGGCCGAGGGAGTTACAAAAGTCACTTGTCCTCAGAATCCATCTGCAAAAAATCCAAAACCAGAGAAGCATAGAGTAAAAGGCAGAGTACCTGCTAAATCTGCAGAACCGATTAAAAAGGTAGAACCTGTAAAGCCAAGTACAGATACTACTAGAGAAACAGAAAAACCAATGTCAGAATTTGAAAAAACAGCCCTTTTAAAGGTTATCAAAGGTCCTGCTTATTCATTCTATCTACCTGGTATGAAACTTAAAGGAGAAACCGGTCCTGGAAGAAACTTTTTAATATTTGGAGAATACCATACAGAAATTCCTGATTGTGATCACGTAGCACTTGGTCTAGATTGTTTTAATAAGTGGATAGACTATGTTGCGAAAAATTCACCGTATTGTTTAGATTTCTTTTTTGAGACTCCATCATACTCTCTTGATGCTAATAAAAATTTTGAATTGACACTCAAGCCTAAGCAAGTCATTGACTATCAGGAAGGTGGCAATATGGTTAAAATGTTAAGGTCAATGTTTGAAAAAAATGATATAAGAAGATTTAAAAACACTAGAATGCATAGTGTAGATATAAGAATGATTAATCAGACAACTAATCAAGGAAAGACACCATTACCTAAATCTAATAAATACACAGAAGTATATGAATCTTTTTTTCAACTTGGTTATGATAGGATGGCGGTTAACGCTAAATTCGATAAAGTAAAGAATAGTGTAATTGACTATATAGATAGTTATATTAGTTTCCTTATTAATGTCTCTGATGTAAGCCTTAAAATACTATTTGATAATATAGCGAAAGACTTAAATCAACCTATAACAGTGAAGCATTATATTACCCTTTTAAATAATCTAAGAGATAAACTGGTTCTTTATACATTTTTAGATAAAAAATATGATGTTATAGAAGACTTTTTAAAACCAAATGAACCAAAATTATTCGATGTAGAAAAGTTTAAAAGTTTAGATATGGCTGTAGGTGAGATTTTAGGTAGTAAAATAGAGGGAATAATATTGATAGCAATCATGGTCAAAGGGTTTCAGTCTCAGGCAAAAAAGGTTGATTTTGAACAATTAGATCAACTTAGCAAAGAAATATTTAAAAGAGCAATTGAAATGACATACACTATTATTGGATATATAGAATTTATACAAGATGTACTTTATTCGTATAATGAACAAATATCTTATTATAAAGATGTGATAGAAAGACAATTAAGTAAGTCTTTATTAGAGAAGAGTGATTTTATCAAAAATCTAGAGATATGGTTTTCAAAAGATGATGTGAAAGCGTCATCTAATCTTATGAATAATTTGAGACCACATAGTTTTTTAATGGATGTATATACATTATCTAGAATGTTTGGTGTATTTGAGGAAAGTAAACTTAATCGTGGTCCATTGAAATGTAGGGATGCTCTCTATAAAACACCCAGAAATATAATATTCTATGGTGGACAAAACCATTCAACAAGATATGCACAATTTATAGAGAGACTAAATCAGGGAAAAAACAAACCCACATTAATAACAACTGATGATATGGCTCAAGCAAAACAATGTCATCTTAGTAACAAGTTAAATTGTAAACACACAGACTATACACTTAAAAAAAAATATAAAGATGGTTTCAATTTCTTTGAAAACGTTATTTAATTGTATTAGTTGTTATATTATTTTTTCAATATCCTTCGTAATATGGTTTTTACTGAATTATAGTCTTTTTTGAATATGTATTTTGTATACAAAGGCATCTTTTTGATTATATAAAATATTGATCTTTCCATTATTCTATATAATGTACTTAAATATTAAGTAATTATTATTTTATTTTCCTAGTTAACTATTGGGTGTGGTCCAAAAATGCCTGTTGTATTACGCTCATATTCGACTGATCCCAATACCCTGTCTTGTGCTTCTCTTCCCTTATTTTTAATACAATTCCATTTTTTTACTTGGCAAAAATGTGTTAATCTTCCTACACAAACCGCGTCCTTATATGGATGTGTATAGTTTGGGTCTTGCGTGACTTTTGTTACAGCTACAGTTTCGTCTTTTTTATTCACATAGTGTGCATATCCAAAGAGTTTTTCTTCTCTCTCAGAATACCAACCGTACCAGACCATTAAATAAAAATAACCATAATCCTTTAAATGGTTAATTTAATAAGATACTATTAGATTTTTTATTAGTACAAAATAAAAATTTGATTAAAATAATCTTTTTCACAAAAAAAACAGCACTCTAATGGGATATAACACTGAGTTTGTTGGAAGCATTAATATAGATAAAAAGGTAGATATAGAAACAAAACAGTTTTTAAAGGGATTATCCAGCACACGTAGGGTTTCAAGAAACATATATGTGCTTGCGGAAAGGCTAGGAATTTCTGCAAAAGAATGTTTAGAGAAATATGGTGAATACGGTAAGCACTATTTTGATCTAGAAAGTATGGGTCAAAATAAGACAGAGGATGTTCTTAATTATAACCACCCACCTGCTGACCAGCCAGGTTTATGGTGTGACTGGTGTTTAGGCGAGGATGATCAGAGTATAGTATGGAATCAGTCTGAAAAGTTTTACGAGTATATTCAGTGGATGAAATATATTATAAAGGAACTTGAGATGAGAGGTTATAACCTGAATGGTACTATTGAATGGTATGGAGAAGAGGACGACGACAAAGGATGTATTGAAGTAGTAAATAATAATGTCAAAACAAAGGTTCTCGTAACCTCGTATGAGTATACCTAATCTTGCTAAAGAGTCAAAAATTTGATAAAAAGATAAATTTTTTTATTGAAAAAAATGGGTTGTACTACATCCACTAATCAACCAGTAGCTATTGATTTAAGTCAATATCGTGTAGATAGTTCAATAAAAAATTTTACTAAGGTTTGTCCAGAATGCTATAAAACAGGTGTATACTATTATGGAGAAGAGAGAGGCCATCGTGAGTTTTGTAATGCTTGTGATATTAATCTTTGTAACTTTCATTTTAGGCAAAAACAATTAAAAAATGCGATTTAAAATGTATGCTTTATAGATACTTATTGTAAACTATATTTTGATTTTTATTCAAACCACATAAGACATGAGTAACTCGTCATCATTAATATATTTATAATTAAAATTGTTTTCTTCGAGATTTTGCATAATATTAGGTAGATCATCTGGGTGTGTTAGCTCTACACCTACAAGTACCTGTCCATATGATTTATTAGTTTTTTTTATATATTCAAATCTTGTTATATCATCATTTGGACCTAATATATTATTGACAAATTTTTTAAGTTCACCCGGTTTTTGTCTAAATTGTATAATGAAATAATGTTTTAGATTATCATATCTAAGAGCAATTTCACTTATTTCAGGATATCGTGTAATATCATTATTTCCACCAGATATAATACAAACTACATTTTTGTTTTGTAATATATCCTTAGAAATCCTAGATAATGAAGATACTGCTAATGCCCCTGCAGGTTCTGTTACTATACCATCATCTTGATATAATTCTAGTATATTTTTACATAATAATCCATTATCTATCAATAATACTTGTTCTAGATTTTTCTTACATATTTCATAGTTAAGTTTACCAACTTCTTTTACAGATGCCCCATCAACAAATGTATCATAACTTTTAAGTGAAACTACATTGCCTGATTTTATGGATTTATACATAGCGCAACAATCCTCTGACTCTGCTCCATATAGAATACATCCAGGGTTAACGTGTTTACTGTATAGTGAAATACCTGCCATAAGACCACCTCCTCCTATACATCCAATTATAATATCTGGTTGTAGTTCTTCATATATTTCAACAGCAATTGTCCCTTGACCATCTACAACATCTTTATCATCAAATGGGTGAATAAATACGTTTCCATTATCATCAGCCATATTTCTGGCTTTATTTAAACATTCATCAAAATTCTTTCCTGTAATATGTAGTGTACAGTTATCATCTGAAAATTTACGCACAGATTTTATTTTTTGTAGAGGAGTATTTTCAGGTACAAATATATCTGCTTTTATATTCAACTTTGCAGCTGAATATGCTACACCTTGAGCGTGATTTCCAGCACTTGCACAAACTATTCCCTTATTTTTGTCATCTTGTGATAATTTTGCTATTTTATTATATGCACCTCTTACCTTAAATGATCTAACAACTTGTAAATCCTCGCGTTTAAAATATACATTACAATTATAACGTTCTGATAGTCGATTATTTTTATGGAGTGTTGTCTTTTTGATAACATTTTTGTTAGTATGATAAGCACGCAAGATATCCATATTTCTTTGTTTATATATTATGTTTATTTTAAATAGTAATTATACTTAAAATATATTAAAGTTTATATTGTTATATCTTATATTATGAATTTAGCAAGACGTATTTTTGCTAATAATGGGATACTTGTTCGAAAATGTCATACCATATCAGGAGGTGAGATTATTTTTAATAAATTAAAAGAACATAGGGTAACAGATGTATTTTTATATAGCGGAGGTGCAATTATGCCAGCTGTAGATGCATTTTACAATAAAGACATACACTATTATATCAACACACACGAACAAAGTCTTGGACACGCAGCAACTGCGTATGCAAAAAGCAGTGGTAAACCTGGAATATGTATGGTTACTTCAGGTCCTGGAATAACAAATATGATAACGCCTATTACAGATGCAAATAACGATAGTACACCACTTATTGTTTTTTCTGGTAATGTTCCTAAAAAAGCAATGGGTACATTAGCATTTCAAGAATGCCCAGCAACAGAAATAACAAAACCAGTTACTAAATGGAGCTATTGTGTTCAGGATGTAAATGAACTATCGGATGTAATAGATGAGGCTTTTGCAGTATCAACAACTGGTAAAAAAGGAGCCGTACATATTGATTTACCTAAATGCATTACAACTGCAAAAACTACAAATAGCAATCTTTATACTGATTTTATCTATAAACATCCAGACTATAGTTTAGGCATAGATAGTGACAATCTTAGAAAAGCAATGGATTTAATAAATAACTGTGAGAAAAGACTAATTATAGCTGGTCAGGGCTGTCAGGATAGTTACCTTAAACTACGAGAATTTGCAGTTAGGGCAAACATTCCAGTTACAACTACGATACACGGTATAGGAGTATTTAATGAATATCATAATCTGTCTTTACAATTTTTGGGTATGCACGGTAATGCAGCTGCTAACTTTGCGGTACAAAACGCTGATCTTATAATTAATATTGGTTCTAGATTTGATGATAGAACAACCGGTAATGTAGAACAGTATGCACCCGAAGCATATAAAGCCTATAATGAGGGTAGAGGAGGTATAATACACGTTAATATTAATAATGATGAAATAAATAGTAATATTAAATCTCATTTTAATTTTAACACAACATCTGATTTGTTTCTAGATGCTGTTAATTCAGGAATAGAAAAAAAGAATACAAGAGCCTGGATTTCACAAATTAAAAAGTGGGAATGTAGTTATCCATTTGTTGCGAAAGGTACAAAAAATAGTTATAGTAAAGGGGAATTTAATACTCAATGTGCTTTACTTGCTATAAACACTTCGTTAAAGAATAGAAAGGATTTTATAATAACAACTGGTGTAGGTAACCATCAAATGTGGGCAGCACAGTTCATTAAATTTAAAACACCTAAAAGTTTCATAAGTTCAGGTAGTCTTGGTGTTATGGGAGCAGGATTACCCTATTCTATAGGTGTACAAATTGCAAATAGAGACAAATTAGTAATAGATATTGATGGTGATGGTTCTTTTAATCATACACTTTCTGAATTAAAAACAATAAGTAATTATAATTTACCTATAAAAATTGCAATAATGAATGATGGTAAGATGTCTATGGTTCGTGCTTGGGAAAAACTGTTTTTTAATGAGAGATATACAGCTACAGACCTTTTTAAAAATCCAGACTATTGTCAACTTGCAGAGTCGTTTGGAATAAAAGGAATAAGATGTGATAGTTACGATACTCTCTATGAAAAAGTGGCATTTTTCTTGAATTACCCCGGACCTATTTTATGTGATTTTAAGGTGCAATCTGAGTTATGTTATCCACTCGTTAAGCCTGGAAATGCACTTGATGATATGTTTTTATACCAAAATAATGATAGCCTAGATGATATAGATGTAACACAAGTACCTAGTTAAACATATAAATTTTTAGATAGCGATATATCTATCTAAACGTTTATAATAAAAATACATCTTGTTTTAACTTATTAAGTATTTTATGTGATTCTTTTTTCACAAAAGCATTACTTTTGTCTGTGTTTTCTATTCTCTTACTGCAATCCTTCCATTTTGACCATTCCTGTTGACTAGTCCATTTTGATATAGTCCATATAGTATCGTGTTCACAATTAGGAACAGTTGATCTTTCAATATATGTATAAGCACCTAGAAAACCATTTTGATTATATGCCTCACTGTATAGACTATTTAATAAATTTTTACATTTATGAAAGTTTTTTTTTAATATTACCCTTTTACTAATAACCTTTATAAAGCCTGTCATTATTTATATATATAGTTTTTGCTTATATGAATATAAAATATAGAAATTTATATTATTTAAAAATATTATAATATATTATTTTATTAATGAAAGTTGCTATAATAGGAATTACAGGATTAGTTGGTAAAAAAATATCCTGGTTATTAGAAAAAAGACAATTTCCTGTTAATAGATTAATTGGAGTAGCATCAAGTCTATCAGAAGGAAAAAAACATATTTATAAGCATTATACAATTGACATAGTCAATATAGAAAAATTCATGATTGATCATATATATAATAATAGTAGTGAAATTATAGTTTTTTTTGCAACATCTAACAATGTTTCAGGTAAATGGATACCTAAAATTTTAGAACATAACAAAAATGCTTGGATTATTGATAACTCATCAGAATATAGACTTCATAAAAATGTACCATTAGTAATACCAGAAATAAATTCTCATAAAATAACACCTAAAACACGTATTATTGCAAATCCTAATTGTTCTACTGCTCAATTAGTAATGGTATTATATCCCCTTCATATTATGTACAAAATCAAAAGAGTGGTTGTATCAACATATCAATCTGTATCTGGTGCAGGTTATGCAGGAGAAAATCAATTGAGTCTTGAAAGAGAAAACTCTATGAAATTAGAAATTTTAGATTCAAAAAAAATAGATAGGGTATTTCCTACAAAGATAGATATGAATTGTATAGCCCAGTGTGGAGATATTGATGCTATTTCCGGATATACTAGTGAAGAGATAAAATTAGAACGTGAGACTCCTAAAATTTTAGAAGATAATATTAAAATCACTGCTACTGCAGTTAGAGTTCCTGTTACAGGTGGTCATAGTGAATCTGTTAACATAGAGTTTGAAAATAGTTATAATCTAGAGAATATATTAGATATTCTTAAATCTACTAAAGGTATACAGGTGAAAGATATGGCTTGTCCTAGTGATGTATATTTAGAAGATAATGTATGGGTGAGTCGTATAAGAAAGGATTATAGTAATAAAAATAGTATAAATTTATGGATAGTTGCGGATAATTTAATGAAAGGTGCTGCATTAAATGCAGTACAGATAGCTGAATATATCATAAAATCTGGTTATGTAATTTCTACTTAAACATTTTGTAAAGATATCATATATGAAATTTGCTTGTACAAATAATTCTACTCTCATTACAAATCTTGAGGGAGCATTATTTCATCCTATACCATATGAAAATGAATTATGGCTTCCTAATAAAATACACTGTTTACCAATGGATTTTTTTCAAAAAATTGACACTATGTCATTTAATGAAATAGCATATACAGTTGCTAAAGAACTAATAGGTAGTGAAATTCCAGAGAATAAACTAAGAGAAATTATAGACAGTTCTTTTAATTTTGATATTCCGTTACATACACTATCTGAAAATTTGCATATTTTAGAGTTATTCCACGGTCCTACGTTCACTTTTAAGGATTTTGGTGCAAGATTTATGTCTAAAATAATTAAGTATTTTATAGGGGATAAGGATATTGACATTTTAGTATCTACATCAGGTGATACTGGAAGCGCTGTTGCAGATGCTTTTTATGAAATCCCTAATGTCAAAGTTCATATTTTATATCCTAAAAATCGTATTAGTTCAGTACAAGAATTACAGATAACAAATTATGGAAAAAACATTATAGCATATGAAGTAGATGGGAATTTTGACGATTGTCAAAAGATGGTTAAAGACACACTTGCAGATACTACATTAAAAAAATTAATGACATTCTTTCCTGCTAATTCTATCAGTATTGCACGTCTTATACCTCAATCTTTTTATTATTTTTGGATATATGCTCAACTTAAAAAACAAAAATGTAAAATAAATCCTATATATATATCTGTTCCGTCGGGAAATCTAGGCAACATTACTGGAGGAATTATTGCATTTAAAATGGGACTACCAGTTAAATTATTTATTGCAGCTACAAATGATAACAAGGCATTTGGTGAATATCTATACAGTAATCATATTAGTCAAAAAAAAGCGAAGCATACTATATCAAATGCAATGGATATAGGGATACCTAATAATTTAATAAGATTAAAATCTATATTTAATGACAATAAAGATATGCAGACTAAAATAGCAAGTTTTTCTATATCAGATATTGAAACAAAAAAGACTATAAACAATGTCTATAAAAAATATAAATATACGCTTGATCCTCATACCGCTGTAGGTTATAGCGCATTAGAAAGATACATTTCAGAGAATAGTATAGAAAATTTTACAGGAATTATTCTTGCTACCGCACATCCTGCTAAATTCCCAGAGGTAATGACCAGGCTTAATGCACCATACATTATACCAAAAAAGATATACAAAATGAAAGATTCAGGAATAAAATATTGTATAAAAAAAGATTATAAAACTTGGAAGAATATTTTAATAAAATCTAAAAACTTTAAAAATGTTACATTAATAGGAATGCCTGCATCAGGTAAATCATACATAGCCAGTGTGTTATCAAAAAAAAATAGATGGAATGTATTGGATATAGATAGACTTATTGAGGATAGATATGGTAAGAGGTTGCATAAAATAATAGAAGAACAAGGAATAGAAGAATTTTCAAAAATTGAAGAGTATACTGCAATGTCTATGACTGGAATTAATACTATATTTTCTCCAGGGGGTAGTATAATAAATTCTAAAAATGCTATTGAATATTTAAAATCAATTTCACTTGTTATATATTTATACACTCCATTCGAAACAATAAACCAAAGAATTAAGAATCCCAAAAAAAGAGGCATTTTGATAAAGGATGGAGAAACAATGCGTGATCTATATAATGAAAGAGTACCACTTTATGAAAAATACGCACATATTATTATAGATTGTAGTGTTAATAACGAATCAGACATATGTGATATTATTATGAAATATATTTAAAGATATTAATCTTATTATAAAAATAATTAGATTAATGATTGTCTGTAAATTTGGAGGAAGTTCAATATCTAATGTAGAAAATATAGTAAAAGTATCAGATATTATATCATCTAAATTTAGAGAAAACAATAAGGCTATTTGTGTATTTTCTGCTATAGGAAAAACAACAGATGATTTATTAAAATGTGGAAATATAGCATTAACAAATATTACAGAATCTATAACATTATTAACAGAGATAGAAAATAGGCATAATAATATAGCATATGAACTTTTATGTCATGATGAAAATAAAAACACATTTGAGGAAATAGATTTTATATTCACTGAGATAGATAATGTATTAAAGGGTATATTTTATCTTAAGGATTTTAGTTTAAAAACCCGTGATAGACTATTAAGCTATGGAGAAATATTATCAGCAACAATTATATTTAGTTATTTATATAATAGATTCTCTTTTTTGAATCCTATGTTGATTGATAGTTTAAACTATATTAAAACAGACACAAATTATGGAAATGCCAGTCCTAACTTTAATGAAACACAGAGAAGATTAGATGATTTTTTTTATAAATATACAAATAGTCAGTTATTCGTTATTTCTGGATTTATATCATCTGATCTAGAAAATAATGTTACTACATTAGGCCGTGGTGGTGGAGATTATACATCAGCTATAATGGGATACTGTCTAAATTCAGAAATAGTAGAAATTTGGACAGATGTAAATGGAATTATGAGCAGTGACCCACGAAAGGTTAAAACCGCGTTTAACCTCCCGAAAATTTCATACAAAGAAATGTTAGAATTATCACATTATGGTGCCAATGTTATATACACCCCAACCATTTCTCCATTATATAAAAAAAAAATTCCAATTGTGATAAAAAATACAAATAATCCAGATGCTCAGGGAACCGTTATAGATTATGCAATAGAAGAAAGAGAATCAATAGCCACCGCTTTATCTACGTTGGAAAATATAGCAGTATTGAAAATATATGGTGAATATTTAATAGGTAAGATTGGATTTACTGGTAAATTGTTTTCTTATTTTTCAAACAATAATATTAATGTTATTATGATATCACAATCTTCTTCTGAGCATTCTATATATATATCAATATATTTATCTGATTTAGATAAGACACTTAGAGTATTAAATACAGAATATACACAAAAAATAGAGGATGGTATATTATCAATTGAATATTATAGTGATAAGTCTATAATTGCCATTGAAACAGATAATCAAAATAATATAATCAATATATCTGCAAGTATATTTCCATTACTAAAAAGGCATAACATTAATGTATATACACAGGCTACATCAGATCATAATATATGTATTGTTATAGATAGAGATCATGTAAATAAAACATTAAATATGATACATAACTATATATTTTTCAATAAAAAGAAAAATCTATTTATATTTGGTTGTGGTCTTGTAGGTAAAGAATTAATAGAACAAATAATAAAACAAAATAAACATAATATAGTTTTTATTGCTAATTCACGTAAACATCTATTTGATATAAATGGTATAAGTGATAATTGGGATGGAAGAATGATAAATGAGTCAAAGAGAGGAATTTTTGATAAAACTATGGAAAAAATAATAGATTATCAATTACCTAACTCAGTTGTAATAGACTGTACAGCATCAGATGAGATATATCCATATTATAAAAAATTTTTAGATAATAATATTTCAGTGGTAACACCAAATAAGAAAGCTAATACAACAGATTATAGTCTATATGAAGAATTATCTGGCTATTGTAATTATAAATTTGAAACTACCGTTGGAGCAGGTTTGCCTATTGTTCAAACAATTCAGAATATCATTAATAGCGGGGATACTATTTTAAAAGTAGAAGCAATATTATCAGGAACATTAAGTTATATATTTAATACATATATGAATACTAATGATTCCTTTTACAGTGTAGTAAAAAACGCTGAAAAGCTAGGGTATACTGAGCCGAATCCTAAAGACGATCTTGATGGAATGGACGTAGTAAGAAAGATTTTAATAATTTCTAGATTATGTGGTCTAAGTATTGAAATAGATGATATTGAAAATAATAAATTTTTATCTAGAGACTGTTTATTAGCAAAAGACAAAAATGAATTCTATAAACATTTAGAATTATTTAGTGGTGATATGGAAAAGACTAGAGAATTTGCTAAAGAAAATAAATTAAAGCCTAAACATATAGCAATCCTTGAAAATGGAAATGCAAGAGTACAACTTTCTGGGGTAGATAAAAATAGTGTATTCTATAATTTATCAGGAAGTGATAACGTAGTGGTTATTACAACTCAGTATTACAAACAAAATCCAATCATAATTAGGGGTCCAGGTGCAGGAGCGGAGGTTACAGCTGCCGGTATTCTATCCGATATAGGCTCCCTTTAGCAATAACTATAATTAATCAAAAAAAATTTGATCAAATTATCAAATACTCTGACCAGAACGTTCGGTTTTAGATGAAATTGCGCAACGGAAAGATTGTAAGGTATTTTAAAAATATAAACATTAAGGAGGACAGGAATTTATTCTTTGACTTTCACAATTTGATGGATCATTATAAGAATGAGTATGGAGAGATACATTACGATAACCTGGGTTATTTTGCTATTGATCTTGCACAAATAATATATCAAAATAACAAAGCGTTGAAATTAGATAGATTCACTCGGTTTAGAGATATTATGGTTTCAAAGATTGAAGAATTCCGTGGTATACTATCACAGGATACTTTCTCTTTTAGCGAGGATTACGAGTATGATTGGAATGAAGACGAAATTTATGAGATTTTGACAACCTGTCGTGAAATGGTTATTAGTCCAAGAGATTCTTGGCATTTTTGGACTACTCCGTTTTGGATAAGACATAAAACAACATTTGGCCTTATCACTCTAACCTAAACTCATAATCTGTATTTAATATAAATCAATATAGATTAATATTATAAAAATACAAAAAATATTGATATATTTTTTTTATTTTTTGATCAAACAATCTGGTAATGGATATTCTAACCTTTCCTACTGATATTATATATCATATATTGTATATTTCAGACGAAAACTTACTATGGATCTTGTCAAAAGTAAATAAACAAATTAGAGAAGTTGTAAAAAATGTTATCATAAATATGGATATAGTTAATATGCAAAAAATCATTAATAACAATATTATCATTAATAAAGTGCATAATAGATATGATGATCTTGCATTAAATAATAAAATAGTTTGTATGAAGTTTATAGCATATACTCTAGTTAATAATAGACGTAAAGATTTAGTATTTAATATGAAACTTAATAATACCTTATTTTGTATAAGGAATCTGATAATGTCAACTAATAATCATATAATACTTCATACGGATGAAAAGCCCCTAAATATTAATATTATAAACAGACGCAATTTTGATTATAGCATAGAAAAATTGTCAAATTATGATGTTATGGTATCTAGAATAGTTAAAAGATTAGGAAATGCGTGTTAATCTACACTGGTAGTATAGTGAAGGATAAAAAAGTTTGATATATTTTTATTATTTTTTATATTGTAACAAATGACTGAAAAATATCACCTGTTATTTACTTTTATGGTAGGAACAGAGGGGGAAGACTACCATATATGGCTACTTGTAAATGGTACTGCAGAGGAAGTCGAAATTCATAAACAGACAAAGTTTAGTGGAGAACACGATAGACTTATTGAAGTAATTATAGATACTCCTTATACCTCTAAAGAAAGAATGTATACACTAGATACTTTCAATAAACTTTTTATGAAAGATAATAAAATAAGCAAAATTCCTGAAAGTATAACAAAAATGCGTAAAGAAAATAGAGATCATGTTTTGAAATTTTCTAGAAAACATGAAAACACCTCAAGAGGATATAAGGTAATAGATAATAATATCAAAAATCCATACAAAAATGAGTTATATAATATAATAGAAAACACTGAAAATAACATAAGCAAAAAAGGTTTATAAAGAAATAGAGTATATTATATTAATAATTTATATGCATCGTATCTTTCATCACTATATTTGTTATTTATAATTGTATAGTTTCTTTTTTCAAAATATTTTTTAGGAATAATAAAATGTGTATATATTCCATCATATTTATGTTTTTTTTCTTTATGTTCTCTTGTTTTATATCTAATTGAACCAATATATATTCCTTTTTTTGTTATCCTTTCTATATTATTCATTGTTTTATCTAATTCATTTTCATTATTAAGATATTCTAACATACCATTGCATATACAATAATCAAAATGATTGTTTTTAAATATTATATCTGTTGATGAAAAATTTATGACTGTACTATTCAATATTTTAACATTCTTATTTACTAACGATAAAGATTTATCAATACCAATATATGTATCTTTATTGAAATATTGTGATAATAATCCGGAACCACATCCTATTTCTATGATATTATCTGTACCATCTATTGATAAAATATCATTTACACTATTTATAAATTCTTTTGGATTAAAATATGTTTCTTCCCATCCATTAAGTAAATATAGATCTTCAGTGTCAATATTACCTTTATTAACCCATATATCATCCCAGTTAAGATTAATATTATTCAATATTTGTGAGGTTGATATTCCGTGGTTATAATCCAATTTGATAAATTTGTTTTGTTTTACAGGGATTTGATAAAATGATGATTGCTTATCAGCATCATTATCATCTGAAAACGCGTGAAATACATAATCGATACCATTCAAATACATAAACTCTTCTGTAATAAATAGATTATCCATTATTATGACCTCATCAACATATACACACGCTTCTAATATGTTTTTTCTTTGATTTTCTGAAAAAATAGGCTTTCTTTTGTATGATAAGGATATATTATCATTTATTATGCCAACTATTATATGTACTTCAGTTTTAAAATAATCCTTGATTTTTTTTAGATGTTTTAAATGACCAGAATGAAATAGATCAAAAATACCGTCTGAAAATAGTGTTAATCGTTTATTTTTATATAGATTCGAATATTTTAATGTCATCCAATCCGGAATAGTGAAACTTATCCTTCCTTCGTGTGGGCCTTGTCTATTATCTGATAGCATAGGCGGTGGACATCCTCCCCAAGCATTTATAAGATATTGTTCATAATTGTTCGGTACATACACCTTAGTATTTTCAAAAACCAGTTCTTTTAATGGAAATATCATTTGTTTTTTTATCTTTTCTCCAAAATAAAAACCGTGATTCCTATTAGTTTTTAGTATATTACTTTCACTAATCTCAGTAAATACAAAAATATCCAATTGTATCCCATTATGCCAATCTTGAGATTTATAATCATCATATTGAGCATATAAATAACGAATCTTTCCAACATCTGATTTGTAATATTTGTCTGTAGATTGATCCTGAAACCAATAATCTTTGGACAAGTTTTTTTGGATAATTTTTTGTAATTTTTTGTAATCGGATTCTAACATAGCAACGTCAATATCACCATCATATGGTATCCATCCTTTATGTCTAACTGCTCCAATCAGAGTACCACCTACGCACCAATATTCAAGATCATTATCACGACATATTTTATCAAATTCTATTAATATATTAGTCATTATATTTTGGCCTTTTTGAAATGCACATAATTCATTATTAGAAAAGTTTCTAAGCAATTTCATAATATATATATATTTACTTGATCTTAAGTGTAAATATAATATCAATGTATAAAATTAAAATTTGAAATAAATTATATATTATTTTTTTAATAAAATGTCGCAAAAGTATAATCTGCCTGTAAGAGTTGAGGAAATTTCATTTAATATCATACCAGAAATACATAGCATAGGAAATAAAAAAACATTTTATATTAGTGATCAAAATAATGGATTATCAAACCTATGTGCATTAATTATATTTGGAATAATACTTATTGGTGGATTCATAACATTCATTGTTTTTACAATATTAGGTCTAATAAGAACAACAAATGATATGGTTATCTCAGAATGTCCTGGTTCTACGTTATGGATTTTTGTACTAGTATGTTTAGTATTGGGTTTTTTAAATATGGGATTTACCTCAAAAAGTAGTAATAATAAATGTTACAAAATAGCAAAACTAATTATTGGATTTATAATATCTATAAGTTTATCATTTTGGGGTGCCTATGAGATATGGGGTAATCAGTGTAATAAACAACATTTTCGCGATAGTCTTCTATATCAGATAGGAAATGCTTCTGTCATTATTAATATAGTTGCATTATCAATTATATTTATCACAATATTCTGTACAATAGGGTGCTTATCAAGAGATAATTAAAATTTGAAGATTTTTATATATTTTTGTTTTGTATTAAAAAATGCACAAATCTGATATAATGACCAGTATTGATAAAGAGGCCGACCTATTCTATAAACAATTAAGTAATGAATGCAGTGGTGATCTAAGCAGAAATAGTTGTAGTCAATGTAGAGATGGTGAACAATATTGCGAAAGATGTCCATTTGTGTATGGATATGAAAAAGGTAAGAACGATAATAGTGATATTATGAAAAACATCATCAAGGAAAACAAGTCACTTAGAAAGGAGGTTAAAAATCTTTCTAGAATAATTGAAAATCAACGCGAGGATAAGTTATTAAGATGTCGGAATATTTCTAGACTAAATGAAAAAATATACTTTTTAGAGGATACACTTGATAGACGTACCTGTTTTGAGATCATTGGTGCTATATCTTTTACCATATTTGCATTAGTAGTCACTCGTTTCTGTTAGAAAAAAAAATATAAATTATAATTTTTATTTATTTATAGTGGTTGGGTTTACTTAGGATGGGTTGGTAATTGAAAAAAAAAATTTGATCTAACTTTTAGCTCTTGGTTGAGAGTAACAAAATAGGAAATATGTCAGCCCCATCAAGCCCGCGTAATGTTAGCCCTCATCCGCCATCCTCCCCGCCGCCTTTCGAAGTAACTCGTCACACTCGTGAGCCTAATGTTGATGTCCCCGAGTGGGTAAAGGCGACACGCGATGATGGCGTAGAAGACGTTTCTCTTGAACTTGCCTCTCAGTTTTACCAAACTCATCGTTCTCTTTGTCACCGTACTCAGAAGCGTGGTGAGCTTTCTAAGCTATACCTTTCTACTTTCAAGAGCTGGGCAAGCCAGGAAGTGCAGGCTGATCGTAGCAAGCAGCGTCAGTTCAAGCAGGTTCTGTATGCAATGTCCAGAGGCCTTGGAGTCTTGCGTGTAGTTGATGAGGGCCGACGCCTTCTCTGGAAGGCTAATCGTCCCCGTCAGGATGACCGCCGGGATGCTGGACGCCGCTACGATGACCGCCGTGACGCTGGACGCCGCTACGATGACCGCCGTGACGCTGGACGCCGCTACGATGACCGCCGTGATAGGGGTTATTATGAACAGTGTGCTGATGGGGAGTATCATTTTAGGCGTTATCAAGAACGCAGTAAGATTGGTAATCGTCGCTCAACCTCACCGGAGAAAAGTTCATCTCATACTCACGATGAAGAGTAGACATAGATGTACAAAAAAATGTGTTTGTTAAAAGGATATATAAATAAATTTGATTTTTTTATTATATTTATGAATATTAATAAATGAATCAATTTGTAAAAGTATTCGGCACTGTTGCTGGATTGGCGATGTCAAATATAACAACCTTTTATTTGGGATTTGAAATGGCAAGTAATGAATGTAAGGAATGTAATCTAGACTTTAGATCATCTTTTAAGGATAACAATAATTCTAAGTAACCTATACTAGGATAATCTATACTAAAAAATTTGATTAAAACTAAAAAATTTTTTTATTTGAAAAATGTCATCCAACGTACAGGTTGTTCCCTTTACAGTAAAAAATAACGATTGTGTTTTAGATGTAGTTCAACATAGTACTCCTAAAAAGTGTACACCAAAATTAAGACTACCTACAGGTGATGAGATTTGTAAATTTATAATCTTTATATTTATAAGTGGAATAGTATCCGTAGTTGCAATCTTTTTAGGAGAACCCGCGTTTGTTCTCTTTCACGGTAAAGATGCAGAAATAAGCTTTGGACTTTGTATGTTATATGGATATTTAACGTTAATAATTATCTTTCTAATACTAATATTAATTATATGCATATGTTGTCCAAATATGGGTAAACCAAAAATGAAAAGATTAAAATAAATCAAAAGTAATCAAGTCAATACGAATTTTTTATTTTTTATGGGTTAGTTATTTATACTTAAAAGGATTATTAAATAAAAATAAAAATGTTTTGGTCAATGGGTAAAGGCTTTATATTAGGCTCTATAGTATGGATATTAAGTATACTGGGTGATCATACTATAAGCAAAAACAACACCAGAATTCTTAAAGATGAAGATTATCAGCTATATTATTTGGCAAATAAATCATTATTTATAAATATGTTAATAGTTTCTCCAATATTGTATAGTTTTATAGACATGTATCTTATAGATCATACTATTTCTTCTTTTACGATTCAACCTTTCAGTATAGCAGTCATTCTTTTAGTACAGAATGCGGGTTATTATTTAGTTCATAAATTATTTCATATGACCAGATTATACAAATTCCATAGATTTCATCATAAATTTGATAAAAGACTTATTCCTAGCTTAGGTAATGCAGTGAGTGTAGAAGAATTTGTGTTAGCATATATGATACCATTCATTATAGGTGCTTATATTACAAATCCATCTGAAATATCTATGATTATACCTCTATTTTTGGTTGCAACATTAAATATGAGTATACATTGTCAGGAATTAACTAATATAAAATATCCTAGTTTTATTGTTTCCCCTGAAGAGCATTTTATACATCATAAACAACGTAATAAGCATTTTGCAGCACCATTATTAAATATTGATAAGATTTTAGAATAGATTTTTTTATATGTTTTATTTATAAATAATAAATAAAAAGTATAGAATAGGTAGGTAGTCTATGCGTACAAAACGAATTCTCTTTTAATGTTTGCAATTGCTTTAGCAGGATTAAGACCTTTAGGACATGTTCTAGTGCAATTCATGATAGTATGACATCTATACACCTTAAATGCATCATTAAATTTGCTTAGTCTTTCTTTTTTCATTTCATCTCTAGAATCAGCTATCCATCTGTACGCTTGTAGTAATACTGCAGGTCCTAGATATTTATCTGAATTCCACCAATATGAAGGACAGGATGTAGAACAACAGGCACATAAAATGCATTCATAGAGTCCATCTAATTTCTTTCTGTCATCTATTGTTTGAATGCTTTCTTTTTGACCAGGCAAAGGCTTGCTTTTCTTTTGTAACCAAGGCATAATTGATTTATATTGTGCGTAAAAATTGGTTAAATCAGGTACTAAGTCTTTAATAACAAACATATGTGGTAATGGAAATATTCTTTGATTTATGGTTGTATCCTTATTTATAGGTGTTAAACAAGCAAGACCATTGGTACCATCAATGTTCATAGCACAAGAACCACAAATACCCTCTCTACAGCTTCTTCTAAATGCAAGTGTTGAATCTTGTTCTGATTTGATTTTATTAAGTGCATCTAATACCATAGGTCCACAGTCATTCAAATCTATGGGAAACACATCGGTTGATGGTTTAGTGTCACCTTCCGGGGACCACCTGTATACTTCAAAATACTTAATATTAGGTTGTGTTTTGATACTTTTTACCAAATTTCTATTTATTATATTAACGAATTTTTTTGTATGTCTGTTCATTTATTTTAATAATACATTCTTTTTTTTTTAAATGATCAATTTTAAATAAAATATGTCTAATTTAAAATGATAATATTTAATAATGCATTATGTATTCTTGTATAAGTTTGAATATTACTACCAAGATAACAAGGCTATGTTTATAGGATAGTTTATAATATGTAATTATACTGAATAAGAGAGCCATTTCAATAAAAAGATTAGGAAAATAAAATAAGTACTTTCTATTGTTTGTTGATATAAATAAAAATGTGCCTATTAATCTTAATGTAAGTAATCCTGTCAGAATATGCTTATACCTGGTTGAGAGTTCATCGTTTTTGAGTATGTATAGAAGTAACAATACATAGCAAATAATATCAGTTATTTTGTCTGATTTTTGATATAGATCTGATTTACAATCTACCCAATCAAAAAATGAGTGATAAATCTGAGCACAGTCTATTAGATCACTTAACGAAATAAGTATGATTTTTGTAAACAGTGGAATAGGTAGGTAAAGTATAACTAATGTGAGTATAATTCTTAATAACTGTGAATAGTATAATTTTTGAGTAGTGTTCATAATATTATATTACAACATAGTATTCTGGAAAGATCATATTTAAAAAATATTTGTATATATAAATGCCAAGAGTAATAAATAAAAGGCTGAGAAGAAAATACAAAGATAAAACTTGCTTTGATATGACTATGTTTAGTGATGAAAATATCATAAAATTTTTAGAAGAAGACTCATATAATTTTGTAATTGAAATAAACAAAAAGATATTTTGTGGTAATAAAAAGGATATGCTAACAAGAAGGACTGTTAAAAATGATAACCTAGTTTATTTATGTAAAGAAGCCGTCGAGTATTTTAACATAACAATGGATAATATAGTTGATGAAATTCCTTATCTAAGATTAGAGAGTGTGGGTTTATCAGAAACTCAGATATTGATATCATACCATAATATAATTGAGGTAATCATTAATAGTGATGATCAGATTTTTGTTTGTAAACATATGTATGATCACTTAGGCAATTTATTGAATAGTAAATCAACAGCTGCATTAAGTGTGTTGATAAATAATGGTAGTCTTGTATCTGCTGCCCATTGTCAAGCTGGAGGAGACTATCCTATATATAGCGTGTATAGTGTAACGCATCCAGATGAAAGAGATAAACTCAATCATGACTTTATTATTCCTAGAAGCATTAAAAATAAGGATATAGATGAGATTCGCAGAGACATTGATATAAGATTAGGATTAGATAAAGATGAGTCTGTTTATGTGTATTTTCCGGTAGGTTGGTTCGCGGTAGTAGGAAATAACATACCTGATTATGGTTTGTCTATAACTCCAAATAATTGGTGGAATATAAAAGATGGAGGAAGATATAGATTACAAAATGATTTAATAGATATAGACGATTTAACAGGTAAAGAACATAATATGGAATATTTAATGATGGAGTTTTTAAAAAATAAGTATGACCGAGGTGAAACAACCCTAAGTGCCGTGAGAGAGACACTAGAAAACCAAATACAAAGACCTGATGAGTTACCGGAAAGTATTGATGATTTTATAAAAAGACTAGGTGGAGATGAAGGAGTGGAAGATGACCAACAGCGGATAGCGTCCCTAGTTTCGTCACATTCGGCAGACAGTGATGAAGACATTGATGAAGAAAGTGGATATGAAGGATTTAAAATTATTCGTGAAGTATTACATCTTGTTTCTACAGTCCCCATGGCTGGGTTGCGACCACAAACGTGGTTAAACATCGATGTGTATACCCATAATGGAACTGAAGAACTACCAAGATATCCTGCTATGATTTTTATGATAGATGAAGATGTAGACTTATCTCTTGCTACGATCCAAGAACGTGCCCACCACCCTTGGGGCTTTGAACCTATAGATGTTTATCTAAAGAGATTAGATGATGGAGCCTTAATGAATGTCGGGAAATTAGAATTTATTCATCCCGCTGGTGCGCCGGTCAGAGGAGAAATAAGATTAAATCCTCCTTCTGAGGATTCCCCACAACCAATTGAAGAGCGCCCAGAATTTCAAGCTCCTCCCCCCAGTCCTGCATTAAATCCAAGAAGATTAGATTTTGGTGATAGTTCAGAGGATAGTGTTAGTTCAGGAGAAAGTGGTGAAGATTATTCAATACAACCATATATACAAGAAGATAAGTATAGTGATAAAGACTATGTAAGTGAAAATTATGCTAAATACATTAATATCTTATATAATGAGTACATACAAACTACAAACTTAAGCAGTAAAGACGATATATTAAATCATTATGCTGTTTTTAAATTTATAATGTCTAAATTAGATATATTCATTGAAATGTTAAATACAGGTCTCTCTCACCCAAGTCTTTCCTTTGAGGAATTAGAAGGAGTTGTATTAGAGTTTGAAACAAAACTAATTAATAAATACGGCTTTAGAAGTGATGCTAATTTTCAAGTAAAAGAAGATATGCAAAAATTATTTAATAATCTTATGAGAGAGATAAAATGGGATATAGTTAATAAAAAATTCGATAGTTGAAAATAAGGTTTTTAATAAAAAAATATTAAAAACATTAAAA
>MDTG01315245.1_pt1 | contig 22616 bp, 17 predicted proteins | sample 811421 | NCBI WGS metagenome assembly MDTG01 (sample SAMN05326645, study PRJNA326480) | marine metagenome | isolation source: seawater | place: Pacific Ocean: South East | collected 2011
AGATATCTTTTTAATGAAATATTTTTCTCATAAGGTAAGGATTTTACACAGTACATATAAAAATTTTTTTTTATTTGAATTTTTTTCGTGTTTTTAGTTCTGATCTTTTTTGTAAAGTGATCAAAATTCTCACACCACCATGTAATCCTATGACCATGTTTGTTAAGGTAATGCATCAGCTGTCCATGTCTTCGAAGCTTAGTATTTTTATTTTCTATTTGCGTTGGTTCTGATAATGTAAAAAACCAAATATCCATATTTAATTAATTAAATATTTCTGAATGAACTCAAATTTATTCCTGTGTATAATTTAATAAGCTCTTTTATACCATCACTGATCGAAAATTTAGCATTAAATCCTGTATTTTCTAATTTTGAATTTGAGACTATATAATTTCTCTTATCTGGGTCTTCTTTAAAATTATTTTCATAATAAACTAATGGCAAATATTTACTAATAATGTCACATAATTCTTTCTTTGATAAATTAGCATCTGATAATCCAACATTATAAATTTGGTTTTTCATTTTACTAAAATTATTTAATGAGTAAATAAAGACTTCACAAACATCTCTGATATGAATGTAGTTTCTTTTAAAATTTGGCTCGAATAACACCAAAAAACCATCTTTAAAAGCTCTATATACAAAATCGTTAACTAACAAATCTAACCTCATTCTTGGAGAAGCTCCAAAAACAGTTGCTAATCTAAAACTAATTACATTTTCTTTTGCTAAAAGCTCTTTTTCTAATTTTACTTTTTCTGTTGCATAAGATGAAATAGGTTTTAACTCACTTGTTTCATCAAATACTTCCCCTTTACCCCCAGAGCCATAAGCACTATTTGTAGTTGGCATCAATATTACTTGATCTTTACTTTTTAATGAAAACATAAAAGTATTACTCTTGAAATTTACTTCTTCAACTTCGTGTTTTTTTAAATTGCAGAGTGGTGCACCAACATATCCAGCTAACGGAATAATTATGTCAGATTTTTTCATTAATTCTTTTATTAGACTTTTATCTCTGATATCACCTTTGATAACCTCAAGATTTTTATTATACATATATGAAGCTAAAGTATTCTGTTCATAAATGAAGTTATCAATGATTCTTACAAAGTAGCCGTTTTCTAAAAGATAATTGGTTAAAATTGATCCTATATATCCAGCACCACCTGTTAATAAAATTGACTTTTTCATAAATCAATTTTACTACTAAACTAAATTTTTTTTACAAACAATAGTATACTGTCATAAAGTGATAATTGTTAAAACCCCCTTGAGAATATCTTTTTTTGGAGGAGGGACAGATTTTCCTTCTTGGTATAAAGTACATAAAGGCAAGGTTATTTCTTCCTCAATTGACAAGTATGGTTATTTGACAATTAAAAAACTTAATAAAATTTCAAAGTATAATTATGTTATTAGATATCATAGAAATGAATATTGTTACACAGTATCGGAAATTAAACACAGAGTTGTAAGAGAGGTTTTAAAAAAATATAATGTAAAAAGTAGATTGGAGATTTCCTACAGTGCTGATTTACCGGCTCTATCAGGATTAGGATCTAGTTCTGCTTTCACTGTCGGACTTATACGAGGTATGAGACATTTTTTAAAAAAAAAAAAATTGTCAAAATACAAACTTTTAAATGAAGCGCTGCATATAGAGCATAATATTTTGAAGGAAAAATGCGGTTCGCAAGATCAAGCAGCTGCAGCTTTTGGAGGTTTTAATATAATAAATTTTGAAAAAAAAAAAATAAGTGTGATAAATCAGAAAAAAAACTTTAACATTTTATTAAAAATAAATAAATATATGACTTTAGTATTTTCTGATATTCAAAGGTTCGCTTCTAAAATCGAAAGTGAAAAAATTAATACAATGAAAAGAAGATCAGATCACTACAAATCGCTTTATAATATCTCTTGTAGAGCTGAAAAATCTATTAAAAATAAAAATTTTTTTGTAAAAGAATTTATTGGTTTATTAAATGAAAATATGATTATAAAAAAAAAACTTTCTAAAAATGTTACAAATAAAAAAATAGATAAAATAATTTCCATAGGTTTAAAAAATGGAGCGTCAGGATCAAAGATACTGGGAGCTGGTGGTGGTGGATTTATTTTATTTATTTCGAAAAATTATAATGAAAAGAAAAAACTAGAAAAAAAACTAATTGAATTTAAAATTGTTAATTTTAAATTTATCAATGAGATACCAAAAATAGAAAATATTATTATTTAAAAAATGAAACATTTATTAATGCAAAATAATACTACTGATTCAGATATAAATGTATTAATCAGTTTTTTGAAAGGAAAACCAAGACTCACAAGTGGTCAAAAAGTTTTAGAATTTGAAAAAAAATGGTCAAAATGGCTTGGAGTAAAATATAGCGTTTTTGTAAACTCAGGCTCTTCAGCGAATCTATTAAGTATTGCTTACTTGAAACATATTTTTCCCAAAGGAGGAGAAATAATAGTACCAGCTCTCACCTGGGTTTCTGATATTGCATCAATAATTCAGAACGGCTTTAAACCAGTAATTGTTGATATTAATATTAATAATTTATCTGCTAACTTTGACGAAATAAAAAAAAAAACTACGAATAAAACAGTAGCTATCTTTCTAACACATATTCTTGGTATTAATGGAATAAGTAATGATATTTTAAAATTTTGTAAAAAAAAAAAAATTTTACTATTAGAGGATGTTTGCGAGTCACATGGTGCAAAATACAAAAAAAAGAAACTTGGTACTTTTGGATTAATCTCAAATTTTTCGTTTTATTATGCACACCACATGACAACTATTGAGGGTGGAATTATTTGCACAAATAATAATAGAGTTTATCAAATTTTAAGAATGTTAAGAGGTCATGGATTAGTGAGAGAGCTTAATGATATAAATTATAAAAATTATCTTCTCAAAAAAAATAAAGACTTAAATAAAGAATTTATTTTTCAAATACCAGCTTATAATTTAAGGAGTACAGAAATAAACGCTGTCTTAGGAATTAACCAATTAAAATCACTAGATAAAAATAATAATAGTAGAATAAAAAATTTTAAATTTTTTCTGAATGAGTTAGATAAAAAAAAATATTTTACAGAATTTGATTTAGAAGGATCTTGCAATTATGCCTTTATAATATTGCTTCAACCTAAATATAGAAAAAAGTCTGTAACAAAAAGATTTGAGGAATATCTAATAAGAAATGGTATAGAATTTAGAAGAGGTACCTCTGGTGGCGGAAATCAAGCCAGACAACCATATATTCAAAAATACATAAACAAAAATTATTATAAAAATTTAAAAAATACTGAGATTGTTCATTTTTTTGGATATTATATAGGCAATTATCCATCATTAAGTAAAAAGAAAATAGTAAAAATTTGCAAAATATTAAATTCCTTTAAATGAAAAAAAAAATTTTGATTACAGGCATTGCTGGTAGTGGTGGAAGTTACCTAGCAGAGTATATTTTAAATAAAAATGTTAATATTTATGGTATTGCAAGAAACAAAAAAAGTCTAAATTCAAATAATTTAAAATATTTAAACAAAAGAAAAATAAAATTTATTTTTATTGATCTTACAAACTACAAAGAAGTTTATAATGCATTAAAAAAAGTTAAACCGAACATTATATTTCACCTAGCTTCTAATGCTGACGTACTTGAGTCATTTAATACACCATTAGAGATTATAAATAACAATAATGCTTGTACTTTAAATATTCTAGAAGCATGCAGAAAATTAAATCTAAAAAAAACTATTATACAAATATGTAGTACCTCCGAAGTTTATGGTGACGTCAACAAAAAATTTCAGCCTATTACAGAAAAAAATTATATTAGCCCAATTAATCCATATGCCACTTCAAAAGCATTTCAAGATATGATATCTCAAGTTTATTTTAAAGTATACGATTTAAAGATAATCATAACTAGAATGTTTACTTACCTTAATCCAAAACGCCGAAATCTTTTTGCCTCAAATTTTGCGCACCAAATAATTGATATAGAGAATAACAAAATTAAATTTTTAAAACATGGAAATTTAAATAGCACAAGGTCGATACTTGATATAAGAGATGCAATGCGTTCTTATTGGTTAGCTGCAACTAAAGGTAAAGTAGGAAATATATATAATATAAGCGGCAAATACAAAATAACAGTAAAACAATTTCTAGAAGAATTAAAAAAAAATTCCAAAAAGATAATTATTACTAAATTAGATAAAAAATTATTAAGACCAACAGATATAAATTTACAGATTTCAGATTGCAAAAAATTTAGAAACCAAACTAAATGGAGTGAAAAATACAAATTTAAAGAAGCCATAAAGTATTTTTTAAATGAGTGTAGAAAGTACCACTAAAAATTATGATAAAAGTATTTTCTTTAATCTTCTTTGAATTTTATCAAGTTTTTTTAAAAAGAAAGGCAGTAAAAGTTATTATAAGAAGAGATATTTTATCTGAATTTATTCAAACTAGGTTGGGACCTTTATGGTTTATTGTTCATCCCACTCTCCAGTCAACAGTTTTCACTTTAATTTTTGGCAAAATTGGTAAAATGCCAACCGATGGTCAAAGTAGTTTTTTTTTTTATATGTTTGGAATTTTAGTTTGGCAAGGAATTCAAAAAACTTCTATAAGATGTTCATATACCTTGATAGACTCTAGAGGTATTGTAAGTAAAATACCAACTCCGTCATTATTGTTTCCTGTAAGTCAGGCTTTAATGAGATCTATGGAGAACTTTTGTGTTATTAGTGTATTTTTTTTGGTTTATGTTTTCACTGTAGGATATGATATTTCAACTTTTAATGTATTTACTGTACCAGCTCTATTAATCGGAATATTAATGTCACAATTATTCGCTTTATCTGGAGGACTTTTAGTTGCGAGTATATCAATACGAAGAAGGGACTTTATTCATTTATGGTCTTACATAGTAAGTGCTTTAATGTTTTTAAGCCCTATAATTTATCCCGTAAGTGCTTTGCCTGAAAAATGGAAATTTGTAGCATCATTTAATCCTTTGATGACGAGTATTGAATTTGTCAGATCCTCTATACTTGGAACAGATTATCCTCCATTTTATTTTATATTTATAGGCGGCTCAGTTTTATTTCTACTGTTCTGTACATCTGTTTATATATACTCAAAACGCTTTAAGGATGCATTGGAAGCAATTTAAATGAATAACGAAAATATAATTGAAGTTAAAAATGTAAGTAAAGTTTTTAAAATACCTGATGGCCCATTTAAAATTTTAAAAAAACAAAAATATATCGAAGAAGTGGCTTTAAAAGACGTAAGTTTTAATGTGAAAAAGGGAGAGTGCTTAGGACTATTAGGAAGAAATGGTTCAGGAAAATCAACAATATTAAAAATAATTTGTAAAGTTATGACCAAATCAGCCGGAGATTTTAATATAAATGGATTAGTATTACCAATGTTGGAGGTTGGCACAGGATTTAATCCTGAGTTGAATGCAATAGAAAATATAATATTGTATAATTCATTGCTGGGTGTTGATGACGATTTAACAGAGGATAAAATTAAAAAGATCATTGAGTTTGCTGAGATACAAGGATCTGAATACAAACAGGTAAAATTTTATTCCTCAGGTATGTACATAAGACTTGCTTTTTCTGTAGCGGCATCTCAAGAGCCAGATGTGATAATATTAGATGAGGTTTTAGCAGTTGGTGACCCAAAATTTCAGGAGAAGTGTATCAATAGAATGAGAGAACTTAAGCAGAATAGTGCAATGATTTTTGTAAGTCACAACTTGGATCAAATTAGTAAAATTTGTGATAGATGTTTAATTTTTGAAAAAGGAAAAATAATACACGAAGATTTAACTCCAAAAGCACTCGAATATTATAAAAAATATTTAGGCCTTAATGAGTAATTTTACAATATTTCTAACTACTATAAATAGAGTTAGAGAGATAGAAATACTTTTAAAATATTATGAAAAGCAAAAAATAAAATGTCCAATAATTATTGGTGACTCCTCTAATAAAACTAATTTTATTAAACTAAAAAAATTAGTTAATAATTCTAAACACAAAAATATTCAAATTTTTAATAATAAAAATATTAAACAGGTAGAATTTTTTAATTTTATACTTAAGAAGGTCAAAACAAAATATGCAATTTACTCTGGAGATGATGATTTTTATGATCTAAGTTTAATACATAAAGAACTTAAAAATATTAAAAAAAAGAAAACTATTAATTTAAAATCTTATGCACTTGAATTAATAGATTACAAATTTGACAATTTAACTTTTGGTTTTTCGAAAGAAATTATTCACGAAGATTATCGTGAAAGATTAAGAGAATTATCTTATAATTATTATTCTTTGATGTTTTCCTTAACATCAACTCAAAATTGGTTAAATGCTGTAAAATATGCACTAAATTTTAAATCAAAAACAATTTCTTCAGAAATTGCTATATGTTTTAAATTAGTACAAATTTCTAAAATTTATAAAAGTAAAAATTATTGTTTATTGAGAACATTTGAACCAAAAAATAAAGTCAAAATCGAAGAATTAAGAAAAAAAACTGATAATCAAGAAACTTATCAATTAGAAATTTACGAACTTTTACTTGATTTTGGTTTAGATGCAAACGAATTAAAAATATTTCTTACATATGAAAACCTAGATATTAGTAGGAAATTAAAATCAAATATAAATGAGTATTTTATAAAGAAAAATTATAAATTGAGTGAAAATTTAAATAAAGTTTTAAATTACTTTTTGTTTGATCAATTTCAGAATGTTGATGAAACCGACTTAATTTATTGGGGCAATTTTTCAAATTTTGAATTATGTTTTAACAATTACATAAAAAAAAAATTAATTAGTAAAAAAATTATTCTACTTACACCTAGAGACACTAAAAAATATATTGATTTTTTTTTTAAAAAAAAAATTAATTGCCATGTATTACATGTGGACGAGTACAATCAATTTGAAAATTTTGACAAAAATTCATTAATTTTAAGGTCTTTAAGAGGTCGTATAAATAATTATTTTTCAATTTCTAACTTTCTTCCATTGGAAAAATTAATAATTGCATTCTGTGCTCCTAAAAAAAAATTTATCTACTGGGCTCACATTACTAATTATCTGAATCATCCATCCTATACAAATAGCCTTATAAAAGAACCGCATTTTTTAAACAATATTAGGTTTGCTCTAGTTAAATCAATTTATCGATTCTATATATTTTATAAAAAAAAAAACTTTTATTTAAATAATAGTAATCATTCAAAAAAAGCAAAAACATTAATTGCTAAGATTAACTTTTCTGAAGAATACCCCTTGAAAAAAAATAATGTTCAGGAAAATATTTTGGTAAGTTCACCTGAAAAATTATTTGATAAATTAAAATCTCAAATTAAATCAAGTAAATTTATTTTTTTTAAAAATTTCAAAATTTTTAAACCGGTTAAAATTTTATTATTTTTTTCTTTTAAATCTATTAAATTAATTTTAACAAAATTCAAAAAATTTGATAAAAAAATAAAAAAATATTTTTATCCAGATGCCGATAAAACATTAGTTAAATTATTACAAAGTAATGGCTATGGTAATATATTTAAGTTTTTATATGACTATATCAAATTTGATTATAATAACCTGGATGACCCTTATACAAGATCAAATGTTTTCTACATGAGATTTGTTGGAGAAAATTTATTTCTTGATGCATTTAGTAAGCTAGATTTGTCTCAAATTGAAAAAAATAAATTAAGTAAAATAAATAGAGATAAATTTCAAATAAATCATGTTGATTATATAAATCAATTAGGAAAATTAAAAGACCTGAATATTTATCTTATGAGTGACTTAGAGATATTAATTCTAAAAAAAATTTATAGTAAAAGTTCAGGACTAACCTATAATAAAATGAAGTTTCCTTCATCTAAGAAAGTGTTTCATAATAATAAGAAAGGTTTAATTACTTTCTCAGTGGGCTTAATACCAGAAAATAATTACGAAATTTCGCAATTAGCAAAAGAGTTAAGATTTTTTGTAAATAAATATAAAATAAAACAGTTATATTTTAGACCGCACCCAGCTGAAGATATGAATAAAATAAAATATTTTCTAAAGAAGTTTAATCTAAAATATAAATTAAATATTATATTACATAAAAACAATTTACCTTTTTTTAAGGACCAAAGAAATTTCAAAGCACTATTCACGTCTATTTCAGCAACAATTATTGAATTATCAGATGAAAGAAAGCGAAATGTATGTTTATCAAGTTCAATATCTTCGAAACAATACTCAGATCTTAGACTATTTAATAAATTCTTTCCTGACATAGAAATTATATGAATTTAGTAATATTATGTGGTGGCAAGGGAAGTAGGCTGGGGAGTTTAACAAAAAAAGTTCCAAAGCCACTTATAAAAATCTATAAAAAGCCATTCATAGAATACATAATTAACTTTTATCAGAAATATAATTTTAATAAGATTTATTTAATTGGACATTACAAATCAAATAGTTTTAAAAAACTTTATAACAATAAAATTTTTAATTATATTCAATGTGAATTTATAAAAGAGAAAAAACCACTTGATACCGGTGGTGCTCTGAATGTTATAAAAGGGAAATTTAAAAGTGATTTTGTACTTGTTAATGGAGATAGCTATCTAAATTATAATTTTTTAAAATTTTATAAATTTCATAAATATAATAACAAACACACAATGATATTAACAAAAAACACTAATTATAAATCAAATACTAAATTGAGTAATTTAAATATTTCAGATCGTTTAGTTTCATACAATAAAAAATCTAATTATATGAATGCTGGAATTTACTTTTTTAAACAAAAAATCTTTAATAGTATTAAAAAAAATCAAAAAATATCTTTAGAAAATCAAATTCTGCCTGAATTGATTTCAAAAAATCAAATTAAAGGAATTAAATTTGATAACTTTTTTATTGATATTGGGGTGAAAAAAAATTTAGAAACTGCAAAAAAAAAATTAAAAAATATTATCGAGATTCCCGCAATTTTTTTGGACAGAGATGGAGTTTTAAATAAAGACACAGGATATCCACATAGGTTTCGCAAATTAAAGTGGATTCAAAGTACAATTAAATTTTTAAAAAATTTTAAAAATTTAAGAATTAGAATGTTTATTGTAACTAATCAATCGGGTATAGCGAGAGGAATCTACGATGAAAAGGATTTCTTCATTTTGCAATCGAAAATGAAACAATATCTAGGAAAGAAAAATATTTTTTTTGATGAGGTAAAGTATTGTCCACATCACCCTAAACATGGTCTAAAAAAATATGTAAAAAATTGCAAATGTAGAAAACCAGGCAATAAAATGATTTTAGATCTAATTAAATATTGGAAAATTAATCCCAAAAAATCTATTATGATTGGAGATAAAGTTTCAGATTTTTATGCGGCTAAAAAAAGTAATATAAAATTTTATTATTATAATAAAAAAAATCTAAAACTAATAAAAAAAATTTATGAAAAATAAAATAAAAAAAATTATAGAATTACATAAAAGAATATTAATAGATGAAGAAAATAATATAATATCAAAAAATATTGAATTTCTAAAAATAATAAAAAATAAAATAAACAAAAAAGGTAAAATTATAATCTTTGGCAATGGCGGTAGTGCAGCAGATGCCCAGCATTTTGCAACAGAATTAATGGTAAGATTAAAAAAAAATAGAAAAGCAATACCAGCAATTTCTCTATCTACAGATACAAGTGCGATTACAGCTATAGGAAATGATTTCCACTTTAAATACATATTTTCTAGACAGTTAGAGGCGTTGGCTGGTAAAAATGATATTGGCATCGCTATATCAACTAGTGGTAATAGTGAAAATATTATCCATGGTCTAAAGGAATTGAAAAAGAAAAATGTTTATAGTTTAGGAATATTTGGAAATAGCGGAGGTAAAGCTAAAAAATTAGTAAAAAATAGTTTTTCGATAAAAAATAATAATCCCTCTAGGGTTCAAGAAATACATATTATTTTTTGGCAAATTTTGTGTGAAAATATTGAAGATATTTTATCTAAATAATATTTTTATAGATTAGCAATTATTACTTCATAATTTAGTTAAATTAATACTTTTTAAAATAATTTATAAACTTTATAGATGTTAAAATTGTAAAAATAAGAAAACTACTACTAATTTTTCCCTTTATAAAATCTTGGCAATATTTTTTAACCTCTTTAGAATTTAAAATTTCAATCTCTTTTAGACCACTAGTATTAATGTTATCCATTAAATAATCTTTTAAACTAGATTTTAACCAGGAATTTTGAGGATCTACTATACTTTTTTTATTTTTTGAAAAAAAATTAAAAATTTTTTTATTAATAAAATTCTGCTTTATTATGTATCTTGAACTGTCTTTATAAAATTTTTTATTATTAGGCAAATTAAAACAATAGGAAAACAATTTACTATCAAGTAGTGGAACTCTTGTTTCAATACCATAACTCATCGAAATTTTATCAGAATACTTTAAAACTCTAGGTATTTTAATATTTTCAATATCTTGAATTTGAGAATATTTTAGACATCCATATTTTAAAATTAATTTTGTAATTTTTTTATAGTCTTTTTTTATTCTTTTATTTAATATATCTCTATTAAAGAACGGCATTCCGTCAGTTGTAGAAAGACCTTGGTTAAAAAGGGTGAATTTATATTGATTTACGGAAAACTTTTTATTTTTCATATTGTTATAAGTTTCAAGAATTTTTTTTTCAAAATTTAAAATATTTGGTTTTGATTTATCTATCAAATATGGAAACAGATTGTACCCATATCCGCCAATCATCTCATCTCCACCATGTCCCTCTATTATCACATTTATTTTCTTTTTTACTGAAGATTTATACAACTTATCAGTTCCAAACAGTCTTATAGAAGTGAAAGGGCTTTCTAATTTTTCGATCAATTTTTCAAAGTTATTAACTATATATTTTGGAGTTATAATCTCAGTATAATTTTCCAATTTATATTTGGAAGAAATTTTTTTTGCTAAAGTGCTTTCACCAAATGCTCCACTTCCTTTAAAATCATAAGTGAAAGTTTTTATTTTATAATTAAGATATTTGTTCACCAATTCTAAAATTATACTGCTATCCGTACCTCCGCTTAAGAACAGTCCTATTTCTCGGTCAGATAAAAGGTGTTTTTGAATAGATTGCTCAAGCAAATATTTTAAGTTTTTTTTTTTATTATTTTGGTTTATGGTATTTTTTATATCCCAATATTTCTTAAACTTTATATTTTTAGAATTTTTTTCAAAATAAGTGCCAGGTTCCAATGAATGAACATGTTTAAAAAAAGTATAATGATTGTTATCTAAATAACCATTTATAAATAGGTTTTCAAAAGCCGAATTATTAAAAGAAATATTCTTGATATATTTTAATATTGGTTTTAATTCTGATGAAATTACAATTTTGTTATTTATTATAGAATAATATAATGGTTTTATCCCAAATCTATCTCTAGCAACAAAGCAAGAATTTTTTAAAGTATCATAAATTACAAATGAATACATTCCATCAATCAAATCCAATATTTTTGTTTTATATTTAGAGTATAAATTAATTAGTATTTCTGTATCTGAATTTCCTTTTAAAATTTTTTTATTAATTCTATTTTTTAATTCATCTGTATTATAAATTTCTCCATTAAATACTATAACGAATCTCTTGCTTGCATCCCACATAGGTTGATTACCATTGATACTTAAATCTCTAATACTTAGTCTATAAAATTCCATTGATATATTTTTCAAATATATTGATTGATTTTGATCTGGTCCCCTATGTGATAAAAGTTTAGAAGACGCTTTAAATTTTTTTTTATCAAAGAAAATATTTTTAGTTCTAAACTCTACAAAAAAACCACACATATCTATTTATTAAGTTTCTACTCCCTGAATAGTTTTCTACTATTTGTTAAATCACTTAAATCATCAATATTATAGTATTTATAATTAATTTCATGAAAAAGCGTTTCTCTTAAATAAATTGTTTTTTGTTTTCTTAGTTCCTTAATCGAAAAAATATAAAAAATTCCATTTCTAATAAAGATCTTATCTAGTTGTTGTCTTGCAATTATTTTTTTGCCTTCTTTCATATAAGATTCTAAGTATTTTTTTTTCTTAATTTTTAATATTTTTTTAGGATGAAATTTTTTATTAACGTTTGTTACAGACCAAATTCCATGTGCGTTCTCATTAACAATTCTTCTTAGTGCAAATATTATGTCTTTTTTTGTCCTAAATGGTGAAGTAGGCTGAAGGTATAATAAGTAATCAAACTTATTATAACTTGCCAATATGTCTTTAATTAATTTATAATCAGATACCCTGTCCCCAGAAAGTTTTTTTGGACGTTTATACCGCTTGCATGAAGTTTTTTTTGTTTCATTAAGTATTTTTATACTATCTGAACTAAGTACAATATTATCTAAAAATTTTAATTGTTCTGCAAATTGTATAGTTATTTTGACGAGACTTTTGTTGTTAATTTTTTTTAAATTTTTATCTTTTATACCTTTACTACCACCTCTTGCAGGTATTAAACAAAGAATTTTTTTATTTAAAAACATTTAATGACAGCTCATGGGTTCCCCAATTTTTTATAAATGTTTTTCTCTCATTCCTTTTCAACTTATTTATTTTAGTATCCTGATATATGGAGTCATCGTTGTAATGTGTTGATGAAACTTCCTCAAAAATACAACCTTCTTTTCCAGCTTTAAACTTATGCCATACTCCAGGCTTTACTACTTGAGTATCGCCAGGATATAATTTTGTTTCTTTACCATCAAGTTCTGAATAAAGAACTCCACTTAATATTTGGAATGTTTCTTCCTTTAACTTATGTTTATGCAAAGGGTGTTTTTGATTAGGAAACAAAAGGAGTATTTTTTTGGCATAAGATCTATTAATGCAATTAAATAAAAAACATCCAAATTTTGAAAATTTTAGTACGCCATAATGGTGTGAAATTTCTAAGTCAAAGTTGCTACCTAAATCAATTTTTGCATAGTTTAACATTGCTTTAACTTTGTGTATGTAGCTAGTTATATAATTAAGGTTTTTGTTTTCACTGACCTTAACGTTAGCAATGTTTAAAGGTTGATCTTTGGTAATATTTTTAAGAATTTTGTATTTTTTAGTTTTAAAACTAAAATTACCAGAAGATAGCTGATTATTCTTTTTTGGAAATGCAAAATAAATATTTTCTTCGTTTAAAATTTCGTTCTTTTTTAAATTATATTTTGCATAAACACCTCTCTCTAGGAGACTTAAAGTTTTAATTTCTTGGTCTATAATTTTTTTATTTTCTAGCCCAAGAGTACTTTTTATTAATTCTAGGTTATCTAAATATTTAATAAATTGTTGTGGTGTAGTTGAGTAATTATTTAATTTATATTTTTTCGACTTTATTCCAATATGTTTTTCAAACATTCTAGCACCTAACGTATATGCTAATGTTGACGGTATTGTATCATTTGGGTCTTCATGAGTAGACCACCCAATTGTTGTTTTAGGATATCTTTTTTTTAGATCAGAAATCACATTAAGTTGCAATGTCTCGTTTGGTGAAGGATAAATTGATATGCAATGCATTAATGCAAAATCTTGTTTTTTATGATCAAAAAAGCTTACAATTTTATCTATTTCTTCAATACTTCGTCCACCTGTAGAGATTATTTTAGGTATGTTATTTTTAGCCACCCTTTCCAATAAATTCCAATCATTTGATGAAACGCTAGCAATTTTCAAAAGATCAAATTTCATTCTCTCAATTTGATCAACTGATCTTTCGTCAAAAGGAGTGCAGGAAGTTAAAAATCCTTTATTTTTAATAAATTTCTGTAATTCAGAAAACTTTTCCAAAGACATCTCGGTAGATAAGAACCTTTTAACATACTTATTTTTATCATTATTTCTCTCAGAATTATGCACAAAAGTTTTAAGATCTCTGAATTGAAACTTAATAGATGCTTTGATTTTATTTTTTTTTATAATATTTTTAAAACCAGACACAATCTTCTTTGCATGTGCTAAGTCACCGAAATGATTATTAGCCATATCTAGGACAAACAAATCATTAAAAATATTTTTTTTCATATCTAAATTATAAATATATTAATTTACTGCAAATTACATGTAATTTTAGTGTTAATTACTTATTTTTAAATTCAAAGATACCAGGGTATTTTTCTTTTACAATTACATTTTTAATGTTTAATGCTGTACATATCTTTTCTGATAATCTTGCAATTTCATCATATTTTAAATTATCAATCTTTTGTTTTTTTAACTTTGAAGCTGAGTCTAATTTAAACAAGGCAAATAATAAAATTTTAATATATCTTTTTATTTTATAATATATAAAGTGAAATTGACTATCGTTTAAATCTTTATCACCTAAATCATAATACTCTAAATTTTTAAAAACTTCCTCTGGGAAAAAATTAGCAGAAATGTTATTTTCTATTTCATTGTTATTTTTTTTTAAAGTTTTTAAAATTTCATTCTTATCAAACTGAATTTTTTTTATAAATGATATTAATTCGGATTGATCATATATGTTTTTACTAACAAGTTTTGGCAGGGAATATTCAACATCTGCATCAGAATAAGGCATATAATTTATAGATAAATTATTAAGCAAATATGTTTCTAGGCCAGTTGTACAATTACATGAAATATTTGCAACACAATGTGAAAAATAACTATTTGAGGAAAATTTATCGTTTAATAAAAAAATGTTTTCATACTTGAGACAAATTTTTTCATAAACATCTCTTTTTTCACCCGGGTGAGGCAAGATACCAAATTTAAAATTTTTTAGTTCTGTCCCGAGTTTGTCGAATAATTCAAAATATCTCTTAAAATTTTCTTCTTCATGTTTTTTTGCTTTTTTTGCAGTTTTTAGGGATGTTTCTGTTTTTACGTAACCAGCACTTATCTGTCCTTGGATATATTCTTTATATTTTTTTCGTGGAACAAAATTTATTTTCCCAAACTTAGTTGAAATAAGAATAAAATCTCCATAGATTTTTTTAATATTATTTATTTCATCTTCGTATAAATTTCTGAAGTTATTGTTTAGCAGACTTAGCCTTGTATTTCCTGCTACTACTAATTTACTACTAGACTCAGGATATGTTTTTGACAACAAATCATAGTCTTTTCTACCCCAACAAAAAAATTTTGAAACTTCTTTAAGTCTTTCTCCACTAACTCGCCTCAAATAGTACTCATCTTGATAATGCATCAATCCCTCTTCATCTAAGGCAGCGATTTTAAAATTTAAATCTTTTAGAGATTTAAAAAAATTTTTTGTTCGATGTTGAATGCTTTTAAAAAAATAATATCCTTTTTTTAATAACCTTATTTTTGATAAAATATCCTCTTTTGAACCAATAACAACACTCCACCCTTTTGACGCTAAATAAGTTGCAAATAATATCCTTGAGTAAAGCTCCCTTCTTTTAATTTCAATTACTGCGTAAATCCTCATTTTTTGTCACTTTCTTTATGATTTTCATTACAGTCGCTGCATGTTTTACATTTAGATTAGATTGATTATATTTTTTAAAGTTATTTACTTTTTTCAATGCACGTATTTCATTAATGAATTCAGTTTCTCTTTTCTTTTTAAATAAATTTACTTTTGATTTATTATTTTTGTAAATAATAACTGCATCATTCGACTTATCATAATTATGTATCCATCTAATTAATTTATTTGGAAGGTAGATTGAAATTTCTTTACTTGAACCAGGTTCTAATAAATCAATCTCTACATCAATTTTATTTTTATTAGATTTCAACAACATTCTTGCATGGCAATCATACATCTTATTAGTTTTTTTTTTGAATTGAAGATTTGAATTAATAACTTCAATGTTATTTTTGGTCAGGTTTTTTAAAATTATTACTGCAAGATGTATAGGATGAGAATGCTCATGAATTGCACCACCTCCCTTATAAATATTACCCAAATACGTTGAAAATTCATCTTTTAACCAGTAATGGGCATTCAAAATACCTGTCCATCCTTCTTTCCATTTGATACTTGAAAATAAAACTTTTTCCTTATTTTTAACGATTAAATTTAACAAATATAGAAAAGATGGTGAAACAGAGTGATTATAGCCACAAAAAATAAAATCTTTTTTTGGCAGTTTATTAAAATTTTGATTAAAAACCGCTAAAGGTTTCTCAATCATAATTTTCTTATATTTAAAATTTTTTTTACAAAATTTAAATAAACTTAAATGAGAGCTTGGAGGTGTGCCAATTATAACTAATTCAAACTCTATATTATAGATTTTATCTAAATCATTAAATTTAATTATTCTAATTTTGTTTGACCAATACCCATATCTTTTTTTAAATAATTCTTTTTTCATTCTATACAACGCTTCATTTGATTTATCAGTTATATAAACTTCATATTTATCTTTTATTGCTGCGTTTGTAAGATGATTACCAATTGACCCAGCTCCAATTATAAATATTTTTGTCATATTAATATAAATTTTTATATTTATTTACGTATTTTATTATACTCTTATATTCATTTGGCAAAATAATATTGGAAGGAAATTTACTAAAGGTTTTGTAAATCTTACCTTTAAATTTTTTCGTTTTTTTAAATGAAGAGTTTCCTATAGATTTTTGACCAAATATAGTGGGCTCAGATAAAATTTTTTCATATTTTATAGATAAAAAATTACATATTTTACGCATTACGTCTTCAGTTTTATTAGTCAAATCTTCATATCTTACTATTAAAATTTTATCAGGGTATTTTTTTTTTAATAGAAGATAATCAATTACTTTATGTCTCCAATGCTCCCACATATCATCCAAAGCTTTTTGACTAAACTTTCTATTCAGTTTATGTCTAGTTTTTGCATAAGAATAATAAAATCCCTCAAAGCTTCTAATAGGACATATTAATTTTATATTTTCCACTTCTTTAAATAAGTAAAACATTTCTCTTCTTAAACCAGAACCGGATATTCTGTATTTATATTTAATGGATTTCTTTTTTAATAAATTTGAAGCTAATTCTTTTGATGCCTCTAAATATGTATAAAAAAAATCAAAAAAATTTTTTATCCTTTTTTTCTTTGCATTTTTTAATGTTTTTAAAAACTTTGAATAATTAATTTCAGGAACTAGATCTTGATAGTCTTGTACATGGCCTTCATTTTCTGGTTGATTTCCAGACCAAATATTTGATTTAGATTTATTTTTATATAATTTATATAATTCATTCCATTTATCGAAACCTTTTGGATTGTTAGAGAAAAAATTGGGCTGCCCAGATAATTTGCAAATAAAACTCATATTCCACTTTTTTATTTCGTTTATTGTTTTCTTTTCGTTTAAGTTTATGTAAGAAAAAAAGCTTCTTAGAAAGTCGTCTTCTCCCGGGTGAGGAACAATCTTAGAGTGACCATCGAGTAATGATAATATTAGGTGATTTCCATTTCTAGCTGGTCCACTTATGACAAGTATAGGATTATTTATTTTCTTATTATTAATCCAAAAATTTTTATTTAATAGCTTTGGATATTGATATATTTTATATTTTCTTTTCGTCTCATTGTAACAAAATGGAGTTTTGAACAAATCAAGATTGAATTTCTTATTTTTACTTAGTTGACTTTTCGATTTGATGTAATACTTTTTGGGCATTTTTTTGCTTTAAGTTATTTAGACTATAATAATTTCTATTCAATAATTAAATATGAACTTATATTAATTATTTATCCATCTTGATTATTTGGTCAAACATATCAAAAAAATTATTTCTGTGAGTAATATATAAAATCATATAATTTTTAGATAAATTCTTTAGAATATTTATAATTTTTTTTTCAGACTCGACATCTAAAGAGCTACAAATTTCATCAAAAATCAAAATTCCCTTGCTAAAGAAAAGAGCTCTTGCTAATGATATTCTTTGAAGTTGACCACCAGATATGTTTTTTCCATCTTCGACTATAATTTTATCTAAATCATTATCGAAGTTAAAAAACTCGTCTAAACCTGCAGAAATGAAGGATAACTCTAGCTTTTTACTATTATCCTCTGTAAGGTTTTTATTTTCATTAAGTGTAATATTTTCGAGTAATGAAGAATTCAATGAAAGACTGTTTTGACCTGCATAACCAACTTTTGATTTAAAGTAACTAGTTAACCTATTAAATTCTATTGGTTTTGAATCCACATAGGTCTTTATATCCTTTGGTTTTAATAGACCCAATAAAATTTTGATTAATGTTGATTTTCCACAACCACTCGGGCCAATAATTGCATTAAATGAATTTTTTTTTAATTCAAAATTAAAATTTTTAAAAATATTATTACCATCAAAATTAAATGAGAAATCTTCAATTTTAATTGCCTCTTTTAAATTGATTGGAGTTAGTAATTTATTGTTATTTTTTTCTTTAACGAATTTGATCTGATCACGAATCCCAGCTACAGATTTTTTAAATAAATTAATGTCTTGTATGGAATTTATTATTCTTACAAATGATGGATATATCCTTAAAAAAGATACAAAAAAAATCCCAAGGATAGAAACTTCTATTTTTAAATTTGAACTATTTGAAATAAATAAAAATACTGAGACTACAATTAAAAAAAATAATGTCTCTACAATAATTCTAGGTAAAACCTGCAATAAATTTGTTTTAATTAGCACATCATTCAAATTAGAATAATTCTGTGAATTAATTTTACTAAAATAGTCGAGTTTTTTTTGAATTTTAATTATTTCAAAAAATTTAAATGATTCACTAACATTTTTTATAATTTGTTTGCTAATCAGTATTTTTTTTGCTCCCAAGCTTGTAACTGTTCCTTTTAAAATAAAAAAATAAACCAAGCCTATAAATGATAAGAATAGTAAAATAGAAATAAAAATCTTAAAATTAATTGAAATTAAAAAAATTGAAACAGATAAAATTAGCAATATTTCAACCAACAGAGATATAATTGTATTTATATATTTTTTAAATGTTTGTGTTTCATTAACTACATCCCTAATTAATATCGAAGAACTATAGTTTAAGTAATCTGAATATTCCTTAAAAAAAAAGTTATTAAATATTTTTTCTGCAATTTTTTTCTGAATATTTTGTAGGAGAGAATTTTTGTAATAATTAAAAAATATGAAATATAAAAATCTAAAAATCGTTAAACTAATGACAAATATCACTAAATTTTTTTGACTTATTTTATAATCAACAAAAAAAAAATTTAGTATCTTTGAAATAAAATTTTGATTTTGATCTTCTGAAAAGAAATTTTGAAATATTGGATAGAGTGAAGCAATTAAAAAGACCTCAACGAAAACAAAAATTAATGTTAAAAAATAAAAAAATAATAATTTTTGTTTTGTTTTTTTTTCAAAAGATTCAAATATCTCTTTAATCATTTAAAATATTTTAATAAGTACAGGAGTTAATAATTATTACCATCAAAAGATATTTAATTAAATTGATTATGGTAAGCATTTTTATAATATAAACATTTGATAAGTACTAATATCAACTAATATTTATTTAAAATATTCTATGAAATTTCTTAAGAAACTGGAAAATATTGTTAATCACCCTTATTCAACTATCAGATATTGGTTAATGATCAAATTAAAATATGATGACATATTTAAAAGAAAATTTGATAAAAAATACAAAATTCTAAAATATTTTCTTGGAAAGGATATGGAAAATAAAATGTATCCTCCAGAGTATCATGATTTAGACAATCTGATTGTGACGATTTTAAAGATTAAACCAAAAATGATTTTAGAGTTAGGAGGTGGGTATTCTACAATTGCTATTACATATGCCCTTGCGAAAAATTTTGAAGAGCATGGAGTTAATGGTAAACTTTATTCTTATGATCAAAGCTATGAATATTTAAAATTAACAAAAAAATTAATCCCAGAACAATTAAAAAGATATGTAGAATTTTTTCATTCTGAACTAGTCGTAAAAAAATTAGATAATTATGAAGTTAGTATTTATAAAAATTTGAAAGTCCAAAAGTATGATTTAGTATATGAAGATAGATATGATAAACATTTAAAAACAAGAATTGTTGGCGATGTTCTTGATATGTATAAAAAAAATAATCATTTACCATCTATTATTTTTGATGGGCATTGGACATCTGTATATTTTTATCAAAAAAAATTCAATAATGCTTATAATATTTCAATAAATAAAATATTTAAAAGAGCAAATTTTATTAGAAAAAATAATAATTAAAATATGAAATTTTCAAATAAAGCATTGACTCTAAAAAAAATAAAAACGAAAAATTCAATTATTCCAAAATTATTAATTATTAAAACAAAAAATTTTTATAAAAATAAAAAAAATACTATCAATAATATTAAAAATTTTTTTTCAAAAAATGAAATTCTTATAGTTAGATCGAGTTCCTCTGAAGAAGACTCTTCAAAAAAATCAAATGCAGGTGCTTTTGTAACAGTACCAAATGTTAAAAATAATTATATTGAAATTCACAATGCAATTACACAAGTAATCAAATCATATAATAATAAAAATAATTCAATTTTATTTGTTCAAAAAATGATAACAGATTGTAATTATTCTGGTGTAATTACAACTTGCAATTTAAATACCAAAGCACCTTATTATGTAGTCAGTTACCACGATGGAAAAAATACTTCTGTTGCCACTAGCGGTAAAGCTAAAACAAAAAATTATTTTCAATTTAAATATTTTAAAGGAAAAGGACTTAAAAAATTTTCAAAAATTATAAAGCTCGCAAAAGAGCTAGAAATAAAATTTAAAAATAATTTTTTAGATATAGAGTTTGGGGTTAAGAAAAATAAAGTTTATTTGTTCCAAGTTCGTCCAATTGTTTTAAAAGACAGAGTTTTAATGATTAAAAGAAAAACCTTTGAGAATGGTCTTGAAAAATTAAAAAATAAGATATTAAAATTAAAAAAAAAGAACCATAATTTACTAGGCAAAACAACATATTTTGGGGTTATGCCAGATTGGAATCCAGCAGAAATAATAGGAATAAAACCAAATAATTTATCAATATCACTCTACCAGGAATTAATAACTGATTTTATTTGGGCTAAAAACCGAAATACTTATGGTTTTGAAGATATGACTTCTAACCATTTAATGACAATCTTTTTAGGAACGCCGTATATTGATGTGCGAGTAGATTTTAACTCATGGATACCATCAAGTTTAGATGATAAAATAAAAAAAAAACTTATTTCTTACTATCTAAGAAGATTTGAAAAAAATAGCCATTTTCATGATAAAATTGAATTTGAAATTCTTTTTACTTGTTACAATGCTTCAACAAAAGATAAATTAAAAAAGATTAGCGCAAATTATTTGTCTAAATACGATAAATCAAAGATTATTAAAGAATTAAAAAAAATAAATGATAAAGCTTTAAGCAAGATTGATCAAGAGATTGAAAAAATTGAGATATTGAAAAAAAAACAAAAGGAAATAGGTCAATCAAATTTATATTCAATAGACAAAATATTTTGGCTTATAGAAGATTGCAAAAGATATGGAACCGAACCTTTTGCAGGACTTGCAAGATCAGGTTTTATTGCAATCGAGATAATAAATTCGCTCGTAAATAAAGAAATTATCTCAAATACTGAAAAAGATAATTTCATGCAAAGCATCAATACAATTACAAAGGAAATTTTAAAAAACAAAAAAATTTCAAAAAAAAACTTCTGTGAAAAGTATGGTCATTTAAGACCAAATACATATGACATCCTAAGTAAAAATTACGAGGAAAATTATATTGAATTTTTTGGAAAAAAAAATTTAAGAAAAATAAAGTATAACAATAATAAATTTAACTTATCTGATAATAGCAAAGTTAAACTAAAACAATTTTTGAAAAAAAATTTTAGCTCATATAATATTACAAATTTTTTTAATTTACTAAGAAAAGCAATTGAAAATAGAGAATATTCAAAATTTATTTTTACAAAAAGTATCGATATGATTTTTCGAGAATTAAAGTACTTATCAAAAAGACACAATATAAAACTACAAAATTTTAGTAACTTGAATATTAAAATAATTAAGGAATTATATTACAACTTAAATAATAGAAATATAAAAGATATCCTTAATGAAAATATGATAAAAAATTATGAAGATTCTAAACTAAATAGATTAATAGAATTACCTCAGGTGATAGTAAATCCTGATGATATTTATTATTTTAATCAAGAGATGGACACACCAAACTTCTTTGGATCAAGAAAAGTAGTTTCAGAAATAGTTTCCTTAAATAATAAAACAAAAGACATTAAAATCGATAATAAAATAGTTTGCATAAGTAGTGCGGATCCAGGATACGATTTTATATTCAATTATAATATAGTTGGATTAGTAACAGAATATGGTGGAGTAAACTCACACATGTCAATTAGGTGTGCAGAATTAAATATACCTGCTGCAATTGGTGTTGGAAA
>MDTG01276107.1_pt1 | contig 22615 bp, 22 predicted proteins | sample 811421 | NCBI WGS metagenome assembly MDTG01 (sample SAMN05326645, study PRJNA326480) | marine metagenome | isolation source: seawater | place: Pacific Ocean: South East | collected 2011
GTTAATTGTAAAGTTATTGATAAAAAATTTGCTTATTATTATATGAAAAAAGAATTAAAAAGATTTTCTAATAAACTTTTGTTTGATCCAATTTCAAGAGTTGCAAGAGATCCTATTAGAAAATTATCTAAAAATGACAGACTGATTAAATCAATTCAGATAGCACTGTATAGTAAACGCCCTCCTTTAAATTGTGCAATTGGAATATTAGCTGCATTGAAATATTTTGATAAAAATGATGAACAATCTCAACAAATAAAATATTTCATCGAAAATTTTGGTGAGAAATATGTACTTCAAAAAATTTGTGGACTTAATGAAAATGATCCATTGATAGATTTTTGTTTAAAACAAACTGTAAAAATATAAATGTCAAATTTTTTAAAACATTCTCTTAAAGCAGTAGAAGAATCTGCAACCATTATTAAAGATTATTTCAAAAAAATTGATTACGTTTATCAAAAGAATAAAAATTATAGGGATTTGGTAAGTGAAGTTGATATTTTAAGTGAACAAACGATTTTAGAAATATTGAAGACGAAATTTAAAGATCATAATTTTTTAGCTGAAGAGTCTGGTTTCGAAAATAATGGCTCAAATTACACTTGGGTTATTGATCCTTTGGATGGTACAGTAAATTACACAAGAGGTATAAAAATGTGTGCTATTTCTTTGGCATTGAAATTCAAATCTCAAACTATCCTAGGTATTGTTTATAACCCATTTTCAGAGGAATTATATTATGCATCTGATAAAAAAGGAGCTTTTTTGAATGGTTCTAAAATTAATGTTTCAAATAATAATAAAGTTAAGGATTGTCTGATAATTGGAGGGTTATCGTCAGATACAAAAAAAAATAAACCTAACCAATTTTCTGCATTTAGAAAATTAAATAATAAAAGTTTAGGAGTTTTAAGAATAGGGACAGCTGCTTATGGTTTAGCTTTACTTGCAAAGGGTTCTGTTGATATTTTTTTTGGAAATGGGTTAAAAGAGTGGGATGTAGCAGCTGGAATACACATTGTTAAAAAAGCAAAGGGGCAAGTAGTTTACAAAAAAATAGGATCAAACTCAGTAAATTTGATTTGTGCAAATAACAAGAAAATTCTTTCTGAGATTAAGTTAATGATATAACTCTAAAATATTTTAATGAATAGTTGTTTATTTTGCAAAAATAAAAATTTTGAGATTTTTTATAATCTAAAATCTTTTCCTATTTATTTTGGTGCAATACCGAAAAAAGATAATTATAAAATTAAAAAATTTCCATTACAAGTTTCATATTGCAAAAAATGTAATTTAGTACAACAGACTAAGCGTTTAAAAGAAAATATTCTGAATCAAGTTTACAGTTCTAAATATTATAATTGTCCTTCACCCAAAAAAAGCGGTATGGGGAAAAGAGAAATTAATAAATTCTGGAATTTCTTCAGGTCAATAAAACAGAAAAAAGGTAAGTCTCTTGAAATAGCGTCGTTTGATGGATATTTGATGGGGTTGATGAAAAATATTGGTTGGGATGTTCACGGTTGTGATCCAGCAAATGAGTCAAAAAATGCTAAAAGAAAATTCGGTAAAAAAATTAAAACAGTTTTTTATAGAGCTGGTGTTTATAAAAAAAAAGAGTTCGATCTAATAATATTTAGAAATTTATTAGAGCATATTTATGATTACAAAAAATTTTTGAATAACGTTAATTATTCTTTAAAAGATGACGGTCATATTTTTATTGATGTACCAAATATTAAAGAAATTATTAAAGCTGGTTCTTTTGGAGTTTTTTTTCATCAACATATATCTTATTTTAGCAAAAATACTATTACATCAATCTTAAATAGTTATGGTTTTAAAGTAAAAAAAATATTTGAGGGAAATCCAAATCTTTTTATTTATGCAAAAAAAAATCCTATTAGAAATAAATTTATTAAAAAAAATAATGATAATTTTTTTTTAAAAAAAAATATTAAAAAATCTGATTATACAAAAAAAAAAATTATTCGAATTTTTGAAAATAAAAAAAATAAGAAGATCGTCTTATTTGGGATGAGTGCCCTAGCTACTAGTATCGTAAATTTTCTTCCAGAAAATTTAAAAAAAAAAATCATATTGCTTTCTGATAATGATGTGACAAAGCAAAAAAAATTACTATGTGGATTTAATATGGAAATTTCACATCCTAGTAAGTTATTAACTTTAAAATACGATAAATTGTTAATTTGTTCGTATTTCTTTAAAAAAGAAATTGTAAATTCTTTAAAGAACTTTATTAAGAATCAAAAAAAAATTGTCTTTATTTAGATATTAGATGGAAAAAAAAATTTTACAAAAAATTTCAAAAATTTTAAAAGTAAAAAAAATCAACCTTAAAGATACTCCTAAATCTCTAAAAAATTGGGATTCATTCGCTCACTTAGAAATTATACAAACTTTAAACGTTTTTTTTAAGATCAATATTTCCTTTGAAGATACAATTAAGATTAAAAATATTTCAGATATAATTAAAGTTTGTAAAAAGTATAAAAATAATAAATGAAAAAAATTATAAACATTGAAGGAAAAAAAATTGGATACAACCATCCTGTTTTCACAATAGGGGAGATAGGATCTAATCATAATAGATCCAAAAAAACTGTTATTAATTTAATTGATGCATGTAGCAAGGCAGGATTCGATGCAGTAAAATTTCAAATTTATGATGCAGAGGAAGCTTTTTCAAAAAAAGAGACAACGAAAGATGTCAAACTGAATAAACTCTATGGACTTAAACCCTGGTGGAAAGTGGCCAGAGATAAAATATTAATGCCAAGAGAATGGTTTGAAGAAATGTTCGATTATGTAAGAAAAAAAAAAATGATACCTTTAAGTGCGATCCATAGATTAGAAGATTTGGAATTTTTAAAAAAGTTTGGACTTTCGGCAATTAAAATAGCTTCAATTGATCTTAATTATTTTCAACTTCATGAAAAAATCGTTAATTTTAATTTACCAACTCTAATATCTACTGGTATGGGTTCTTCTGAAGAAATAAGTAAAACATTAAATTTTTATAAAAAAAAAAAACATAATAAAATAATACTTTTACATTGTAACTCTTTATATCCACCAAAAAATAATCAAATAAATTTAAGAAATATACTTTACTTTCAAAAAAGATTTAAGGTATTAACTGGATTCTCTGATCACACTGTTGATAATTTTAATGCTTTTGCTTCTATTTCTTTAGGAGCAAAAGTTATAGAAAAGCATATTACTTTAAATAAAAAATTTAAAGGACCTGATCATCCGTTTGCTATTGAGCCACATGAAATGAAAAATTTGATATATGGAATTAGAAAAATAGAGGATAGTCTTGGTTTTTATGAGAGAAAATTGTCTAAATCAGAAAAATTGAACAGAAAAATGATAAGAAGAAGCATAGTGGCAAAATCATTTATAAATAAAAATAAGAAGATTATTGAAACAGATATAAAGTACGCAAGACCTGGCACTGGCATTCCAACCTCAGAATATAAAAAAGTTATTGGAAAAATAGCAAAAGTTGATATTGAGCCTGAAACAGTAATTAAATTTTCAATGATAAAACAGAATAAATAAATGCATAAAACTCAAGCCATAGTTTACAAAAATAAAAATCAAAAACTTTCAATTGAAGAAATTAAATTTTCAGACCCAAAACCAAATGAAGTTATTGTGAAAAACTTATATTCAGGACTTTGTGGCTCCATTTTAATCAACTTATCAAGAAAGCCAAAAAATCCAGAATTATTAGGTCATGAAGGAAGTGGAATTGTGTTAAGCAAGGGTAAAAATGTAAAACATGTGAAAGTTGGTGATAAAGTTTTAATAAGTTGGATGCCCTATGGCGCAGATAAAAATACAAAATATCTTAATTTTACAGAGTTTTTTTACAAGGGAAAAAAGTACGAGTCTTTAATTTATACCTTATCAAAAAAGAGTAAAATTCACTCACAATTTGTTTCAAAAATTCCTGATAATATAAATTTAAAAAATTCCTCAATAATTGGTTGTGCAGTTATTTCAGGTTATCTTCCGATAACAAAAAATATAAAAATAAAAAAAAATTCAAAAGTAGCAATATATGGTATGGGAGGTCTTGGATTATTAGCGGTCAATGCATTAAAAAGAAATGGTGTTAAAGAAATTGTAGCAATCGATATTGATCCAAAAAAATTAAACTTTTCAAAAAAATTTGGAGCTAAACATTTAGTAAATTTTAATGATAAAAATTTTGATAAAAAATTAAAGAAAATTTCTAATAATGAGGGTTATGATTATATTTTTGATTATGTAGGAAATAAAATTGTTCAACAAAATTGTTTAACTCATTTAAAAAAATGTATAGCAGGTTTTTGTTCTGGTGGATCATTAGGTATAGTTGGTTTTCATTACGATAAACTTGAAATTTCAACTAAGGATCTATTAATGAATGAAAATACTATATTTGGAGTTAGGGGGGGAAGTGCGGTAATGAAAGTAGATTTACCCAAAATTTATAAAGATATAAAAAAAAGAAAGCTTTATTTGAATAAAATTGTTAGCAATACATATAAAATTAAGGATATTAATTTGGCTATCAATAAATTAAGAAATGGAAAGATTTTAGGTCGTTCAGTGATCTCAATTCAAGAATAATTTTAATGAAATTTCAAAAATCCAAAAAGATTTATAAAAAATCATCTAGTTTTCTTGCTGGACCTTCTACTTTTAGTAAAGGACTAGATCTATTTTTAAATGACATCTCTCCTTATGCTATAAAAAAATCAAAAGGTTGTTTTGCTTATGATGTGGATGGCAACAAATACATAGATAATATAATGTCTCTTGGGGCTGTAATTATAGGTCATGCAAATAAAGAAATAAATGAAGAGGTAAAGAAACAACTTAATAAAGGTACTCTGTACTCTTTGGCGTCTGAGCTTGAGGGTCAACTAGCTGAAATGTTATGTGAAAGAATACCTTCCGCAGATGTTGTTAGATTTGGTAAAAATGGAAATGATGCAACTACAGCAGCTATAAGACTTGCTAGGCATTATACAAACAAAACTCATGTTTTGTTTTGTGGATATCATGCATGGCAAGATTGGTATATTTGCAAAACTTCTATGAACAAGGGAATTCCAAAAGAAATAGCAAACTATTCACATAGATTTAATTATAATGATATCAAAAGTCTTCAAGATCTTTTTGATAAATATAAAAATAAAGTAGCTTGTGTGATAATGGAACCGATTTCCAAAGAAAATCCAATGAATAATTTTTTGAAAGATGTAAAAAAAATTACAAAAAAAAATAATGCATTATTAATTTTTGATGAAGTTGTAACTGGTTTTAGAGTGGACAGAGGTGGGTATCAAAAAATTTCAGGTATAAAGCCGGACTTATCATGCTTTTCTAAGGCAATGGGAAATGGTCTGCCGATATCAGCACTTGTCGGAAGTAAGGAAGTTATGAGAAAGTCCCAGGAAATTTTTTATTCCTTGACTTTTGGTGGTGAAAATCTCTCAATTGCCGCATCTATTGCAACATTAAAATTTATAGATAAGCATAAAGTTTGTAAAAATATTAGAGATAACGGTAATATTATTATTAAAAAATTAAATAATAAAATTAAAGATCTTTCATTAGAAAATTATATTTTCTTGAGTGGATATCCAGGTAAAACAATATTCAATTTCAGAAATCAAGATGATTCTAATGGTGACATGATGCGGATTTTTTGGATCTCAAAGTTAATTCAAAATGGAATTTTAAATAATGGATATCAAATTTTGAGTCATTCTCATAACAAAGAAATAATTAATAAAATTGTATCTTGTTATGAAAAGGTGCTTGATGAGATTAATTATAAATTGAGAAAAGACCAATTTAATAAAAAAAATTATAAGTTAAGATTAAATCCCGATCTTAGAAAATAATAAAAAATGATAATTTTTAGAAGATTAAACATACCCTTAATATATCTATCATATTTATTAAGTATATTTAAACTTAAGATTGTTTTTGTAAGATGTTTGAATTTAGATAATTCATTATTTAAAAGTTTAATTAAAAAAAAAAAAATTATTCATTTTTCTGAATTAGATTTTCAAATTCAATTAAGTGCATTTAAATTATTTTGTATTCAAAAAGAAAAATTTGTAACGAATGCAATTGATCAGATAATTAAAAATTACGGAAAAATTTTAAAGAAAAGAATGTCAGCAAATAATAAAGAATTAAAAACAATTTTATTTCAGAAATTAATGTTTAATGATGAATTATTACAAATTTATTATTTAACGAAATATCTAAAAGAAAAAAAAATCTTTTTTATTTTGATAGGGAAATTTGACTATAAAGAAATAATTTTACTTAAATCAAATAATTTTAAAATCTATAATTTAATTTTTCAAATGATTGGAAATTTCTATACAATTTTATTTTATCTTTTTAGATTTAATTTTTTGAGATTTAAAATATTCAATATCGAAAAAAAAAAAAATTTGAAAAAAAAAAAATTTGCAAAAGTTTTATTTTACCCACATCAAACGACTCAATATGGAGAGAAATCAATTTATAAAAAAGAATTTTTTTATATAAAAGATAAAAAAAGTATATTTAATAAGTATAATATTTTACATGCTGAGCATGTGAAAAATGATAAATTTTTAAAATTTTATAAAAAAAATAAACTTCAAATTTTTTTTCATCCAAAAACATCTTTTAAAAAAGTTTTTCCAATAATTTTTGATTTAAATTTTTTTCTTCATTTAAATCAATGGAAATTTGTTAATAGTCTTAATGCTTCATACCGAAGTTATAAAAATGAATTCGAAAAAGAAATATTTAAAAAAATTAAGATATGTTTAATTGGAAATGATTATAATTTTGATAATTTGACTTCATTTATATTAACAAAAAGAAAAATTAAAACTATAGGATTACAGAATAGGTTTGTTCATTCTAAATGGAAAATTTACTCAAACATTGTTGATATTTTTTATGCTATGGATAATTATAGTATTAAAAACTTTAAAAAAAATAAATATAATTTAGTTAAAAATTATAAAGTAATTGGTAATCAATTTGTTTTTGCTAAAAAAGCTAAAAAAAATAAAAATTTAGATTTTATTTTATGTTTTGATTATTCACCCTCAAACATAAATGAACAAATGATTGATGTATCATTTAAAAATCAAGTCAATTTTTATTCAGATATATATAAATTGTCGAAAATCTATGATAAAAAAATATTTCTTATAAAATCAAAATTCAAAAATATTTATCAAGATGACCTCTTATTTAAAATGTATAAAAAGTTATTATCAAGAAAAAATATAAAATTTTTTCATTCCTTCAAAAATAAATTTGATTTTAATGAAATATATAAAAATTCTAAAATTATAATTACAAAACCTTCTTCCATCGTAGATATATCTTTATTTTACAAAAAAGATGTAATTGTCCATGATTATGAAAGTAACTTTAAAACATTACAAAAAAACCACATTAATTATGACCGAAAGGAAATTTTTGTTAATTCATTTAATGATCTAAATTTAAGATTAAAAAAAAATCTTCATAAATTAAAAAAAAATCATTTTAAAAAAAACAATAAATTTTATTTCTATAAAAAAAAAATTAATTATGATATTACAAAAGAATTAATATCAATTGAAAAAAACTTAAAGTAAATTTTTTATCATGGCTAATAAATGTTTATCTTTACATAACAATTGTAAGCCAAAAGATTTTGTTGATTTTGGATTATTCCCAGTTGCTAATTTTCCAACAGATGAAATAAAATTTAATAAATATATAAAAAAAAATAATTACATAAAGAAAAAGCGTTTAAAACTTAAAATTTGCAATAAATGTAAATATCTTAAATTAGAAAATAAAGTTAATTCTAATATTTTAGATAACATATATAAAAAATTTTATAAATATCCCTCAGCAATGCAAAATCAAATATTGCCCACTAGAGATGATTTATTTCTAAAAAAATTATTTAAAAATATAAATTTTAAAGGAATAAAAAATGTTTTAGAAATTGGATGCTATGATGGTTATATCTTGTATAAGATTAAACAAAAATTTCCAAAAATTAATGTAAGAGGATGTGAGCCAAGTGAAGGTGCTAACATTGCAAAAAAGTTTAATTTAAACGTAAAGAAAAAATTTTTTAATGAAAAAACATTTAAACATAAAAAATTTGATTTAGTAATTTTACGCCATACTCTTGAACATATTGATAATATAAAAAAAATACTTACAGATATTAAATTATCTATGAATGAAAATTCTTATCTTGCAGTTGAAGTACCTAATGTTAATTTTTATTTACAAAAAGGCTTACTTGAAGTTTTTTCATTTCAACATATTCACTATTTTTCTTCAAAAAGTTTTGAAGTAATATCAAAGAACCATAATTTCTCAATATTCAAAAATTTTGAAACGCCAGAAAATTTAATTATTTTTCTGAAAAATAAGGTTGGAGTTAAAAAAAAAAAAATAAATTTTAATAAATTATATTCAGATACATTTTCATCAAAAATTAAAAAAAATACTTTAAAAATAAAAAAAATAATTTCAAAATATAATTCAAATGAAATTGTAATTTGGGGAGCAGGTGGTTTCGCTATAGCTGCCGCATGTCTTTATAAAATACCTATTAACACTAAAACTCTAATTTTCGATAAAGATCCAGCTAAACATGGGCTGACATTATTAGATACAAGTTCAAAAATATTGAAAATTAATAAAAATTTATTTAAAAATAGAAAATTGATAATTATCACCTCTTATTACAGCTCTCAAATCTTTAAAGAGATTAAAAAATTACATAAAGGAATAAATGTTATGCAAATTTTTCCAAAAATAAAATTAATAAAGATTTAAAAATGGTAAAGATTATTTTAATTGGAAGCGGTACTCATGCTAATGCTTGTATTGATGTTATAGAAAATAATAAAAAAAATAAAATTTTGTACCTCGTAGATAAAAAAAAAATTAAGATAAAGGGCTATAAATTAATTTTAGAAAATGAATTTAAAAAAAAAAAAATAAAAGGAAAAAATTTACATATTTCAATAGGTCAATTAAAAACTGGCCATCTTAGGCACAAAATTTTTAATTTTTATAAAAAAAAAGGCTGTGTCTTTCCAAAAATTATTTCAGAAAATTCTTATATTTCAAAAAAAAGTAAAATTGGAGAAGGAACAATTGTTCTTCATAAATCAGTGATCAATAGAAATACAATTATAGGAAAAAACTGTATTATAAATACAGGCTCAATAATAGAACACAATGTTAAAATAGAAGATAATGTCCATGTTGCTCCAGGATCAATCATCTTGGGAAATTGTGTGATTAAAAATAATTCATTTATAGGTGCTGGAAGTGTTATAAAACAAAATACTATAATTAAAGAAAATACAATTATTCCAGCAAATTTATACATTAAAAAATGAAAAAAAAAATTCTTGTAATTGGGGGCTCTGGTTACCTTGGTAGTAAATTTTGTGAATACAATTTATCTAAAAATCATATTGTTCATTGTTTAGATAATTGTATTTATCGAAACAAGTACTCTATTTTACAGCTAAAAAAAAATGGTAATTTTAAATTTATTAATTTTGATATCAGGAAGAAATATTATAACAAAACCAACTACTCAGCAGTTGTAATATTTGCTGGATTGGTTGGTGATCCGATTACAAAAAAATATAAGAAACTTTCTAAAGAAATCAATTTGGGAGGTATAAAAAAGATTATTAACTATTATAAGAATAAATCTTTAAAACTAATTTTTATTTCAACATGTTCTAATTATGGGTTTATTAAAAACAAAATAGCTTCAGAAAAAACTCAACTTTCTCCTAAATCGATATATGCTAAACAGAAAGTTTTAATTGAAAAATATATATTAAGCTTAAAAGATAAGTCTAAATTTTGTCCAATTATATTAAGATTTGCTACTGCCTTTGGTTTGTCGCTGAGACCAAGATTTGATTTAACAATAAATGAATTTGTTTTAAATGCATTTTTAAAAAAAAATATAGAAATTTATGATCATAAGACTTGGAGACCATATTGTCATGTCAACGATTTTTGTAAAGTAATTAATGTTTGTTTAAAAATGGATTTTAAGAAATCTTATTTTAGAATATTTAATGTAGGCTCTAACAATAATAATTTCAGAAAAATTGATGTGGCTAAAAGAATTAAAAAATTTATACCAGGCTTTAAATTTGATATAGTTAAAAGCTCAAAAGATCCAAGAGACTATAGGGTTAATTTTAATAAACTATATAGAATTACAAATTACAAGTCATTTGCCTCTATTGATTTTGGTATTAAAGAATTAATTACATTCCTTAAAAAACAAAAAAATCCAAAAAAATTTTTAAAATTTGGAAATTACAATATAACAAATAAATGAAGAAATTTTTCTTACATGAGCCTAAAATAGGAAGTTATGAAAAAAAAGAGGTGTTAAAATGTCTTAACACTGGATGGATTTCACCTGGTGGTGATAATGTTATAAAATTTGAGAAAGAAATCTCAAAATTAACCAATTTAAAATCAATATTAACGAACTCTGGCACCTCAGCACTTCATTTGAGTTTAATTTTGGCTGGTTTAAAAAGTGAAGAAGAGGTTGTAGTTCCATCAATAACATTTATAGCAACTATTAATGTTGTCTTATATCTAGGTGGTAAACCAATATTTTTTGATAATAATGAAGATAATTTAAATATAGATATTAAAAAAATTTTTAAGTTTTTGAAAGAAAATACTTATACCACAAATAAAGGAACATTTAACCGTAAAACTAAAAAGAGGATTAGAGCAATAATAGTTACACATGTATTTGGAAATATAATGAATTTGAAAGAATTAAAAAATTTTTTAAGAAACAAAAAAATAAAATTAATTGAAGATGCAGCTGAAGCAGTAGGCTCTTTCAATCTTGAGGGTGAACATGCAGGATCATTTGGGGATTACGGTATTTTATCTTTTAATGTTAATAAGGTTGTTACTACTGCCTCAGGAGGAGCTCTACTGGTCAAATCAAATAAAGATTATAAAAGAGCAAAGTTACTTATTTCACAGGGTAAATTAAATAATATTTTTTTTACCCATCAAGAAATGGGATTTAATTATGGAATGACAAATATAAATGCATCTATAGGATTGGGTCAATTTAAAATTTTAAAAAAAATTATTTATAAAAAAAAAAAAATTTATGAAAAATATTTAGAAATTTTTAATGGTAACAAGGATATTAAAATATTAAAATTTAGAAATGATACTAAACCAAATTATTGGATGAACTCTATCTTTGTTAATAAACTAAATTACGAAAAGTTAAAAAAAATTATAAAAAAAATAAATAACTTAGGTATTGAAGTTAGACCTCTTTGGTATCCTTGCCATAAACAAAATTTTTTGAAAAAATTTGAAAAATTTAAAATTAAAAATTCAGAGTCTTATTTTAAAAAAGTAATTTGTTTACCTAGTAGCTTTTTTTTAAGAGAGAGTGAAATTATTTATATTTCGAATACGATTAAAAATGTCATTAAAAAAGAAATTAGATAAAATTAAAATTATTGCAGAAATTGGAGTTAATCATAATGGCAATATAAATATTGCAAAAAAATTGATTATAATTGCAAAAGAATGTGGCGCTGACTATGCGAAATTTCAAATTTACGACACAAAATATATGATCACTGATTATGTGAAAAAAACAAAATATCAAAGTCAAAGTTTAGGTTTAAGTATATCTCAAAAAAAAATGCTTGAGAAATACCAATTAACTATATCTCAAATAAAATCGTTATATATCTATTGTAAAAAAATTGGAATCAAATTTTGTGCATCAATTTTTGATGAAAAAAGTTTAGGAGTTTTAAAAAAATTAAAAATTGATTTTGTTAAACTACCTTCTTCAGAAATTACGAATTATTTTCTAATAAAAAAATTAAGTGAAATTAAAAATATGCCTATTATTTTTTCTACAGGTATGGCAAGTAATTTAGAAATTGATCAAACATATAAAATTCTCAAAAGAAATAGATCAATTGTAATTCCAATGTATTGTGTAAGCTCTTATCCAACAAAATTATCTGAAATTAATTTAAAAAGATTAATATATTTAAAAAAAAAATATAAAAAAATTGGTATTTCAGATCATACAAAAACACATGAAACTTCAATTCTCTCAGTTAATTATGGAATAAAGTTTATTGAAAAACATTTAACATTTAATAATAGTGCCAAAGGGCCAGATCACTTGGCAAGCTTAAATCCTGAGAATTTTAAAAATTTTGTAGACTCCATAAGAAATACAGAAATTTTATTAGAGAATAGGAATATCAAAAATTATGAAAAAAAAAATATGAAATATGTTAGAAAATATTTAGTTGCAAAGAAAAATATTTTCAAAGGAGATAAATTTACAGAAAAAAATATTACTTGTAAAAGATCAGGTGGTGGAATTAATCCATTTTATTTCAATAAAATAAAAAATAAAACTGCAAAAAAAAATTTTAAAATAAATGAAATTATAGTTATATGAGAATTTGCATCTTTACAGGTTCAAGATCAGAATATAGTTTGCTTAAAAAATTGATAATACTTTTGAATAAAGATCCTTTTTTTCAATGTAAACTTGTAGTTTCAGGTTCTCATTTATCTAATTTATATGGCTTGAGTTATAAAGAAATATTAGATGATGGAATTAAGATTTTTTCAAAACAAAAAGTAAATTTAAAGGATAGTTCACCATGGAGTGTCTGCAATGCCTTTGCTTTAGTAAATCAAAAATTAAACATTTTTTTTCAAAAAAATAAATTTGATTTATTAATTGTGCTAGGAGATAGATATGAGGCTTTAGCTGTAAGTATTGCAGCTTATATTAATAGAATTAAAATTTGTCATATTCATGGAGGAGAAAAAACTTTAGATTCTTTAGACGATAACTTTAGACATGCAATTAGTAAATTTTCAAACTATCATTTCGTCTCTCATAAACTTAATAAGAAGAGATTAATACAATTAGGAGAAAATAAAGAAAATATTCATGTTGTTGGAGGTTTAGGAGCAAATATAATTAAAAATTTTCAATTTCATACGAAAAATTTTTTGGAAAAAGAACTTAAACTTACCTTTCATAAAAAGACAATTTTAGTAAATTTTTACCCTGAAATTTCAAATAACTTTGAAACAAAAAAAAATTTAAAATTTATATTAAATACAATTAATTTTTTCCCAAAATTTCAATTTGTATTTACTCTCCCTTCTCATGATAGAGATGTTGATTTTTTTGAAAAAAAGATATCGAATTTATGTAAAAAAAGAAAAAATTGTTTTGTTTTTAAAAATTTAGGTCAAAGAAAATATCTATCACTAATGAAATATTCAGATTTGGTTATTGGTAATTCATCGAGTGGTATTTTAGAAGCTCCAAGTTTTTCAAGATTTTCATTAAATATTGGGAATAGACAATCAGGTAGAATTTTTTCAAAAAGTGTTATTCAAACTTCAGCAAAAACCGAAGAATTAAAAAAAAAAATTAAAAAATATATTAATAAAAAATCTAATTTTAAAAATGAATATTATAGAAATAACACCTATGATTTAATGGTTCAAAAATTAAAAAAAATAAAAAAAAATTTAAATAAAAATTTTAAAGAATTTGTGGATATCTGAAATTAAATAAAAATTATGCATAAATACTTAACAATTATTCCAGCAAGAAAAAATTCTAAAAGGCTTAAAAACAAAAATCTTAAATTATTTTTTAACAAACCTTTAATAAATTTTACATTTGATTTAGCAAAAAAAATAAAAAAATTTGATTATATTTTATTAAGTTCAAACGATGATAAAATAATAAAAATTGCAAAAAAAAATAAAATTAATGTGCCATTTAAAAGACCCGAAAATTTATCTAAAGACAAAACAGATTTAAACAAAGTAGTTATTCATGCGGTAAATTGGTATAAAGCAAAATTTAAACAAAATCCTGAAAATATAGTACTTCTACAACCAACATCTCCGTTAAGAGATCATGTTGAGTTTAGTAAAATTATTTCTTTATTTGAAAAAAAAAATTACAGAAGTCTTTTAACTGCAAGTGAACCATTTCAAGATCCAAATGATTTGTTTTATTTAAAAAAAAAAATAATCAAAGTATTAAAAAAGGATATAAAAAAAGTATTTTTTTTAGACGGCGGTCTTTATATGTGTAAATTCAGTTTTTTTGATAAATATGGAATTATTACCAATGAGAAAAGTAAAATTTATTGCGTAAAAAAAAATAATTCTTTTGATATTAATGATAATTTTGAATTTGAGCTAGCTAAGTCATATTATTTATGCAATAGAGCAAAATTTAAGTTATAGTTTGTGTACATGATAAGAAATTACAAAAAAGATTTTGAAAAAAATGGGTTTATAATCATTAGGAATTTTTTTTCTAAACAAACTATGGATTCCATAAATAAGAAATTAGATAATTTTATACTTAAAGAGTCATTAAAAATTAAAAATAGAAATAAACTTACTAACTTTATTGATAAGAAAACTATAAATTCTTTTCACAAGATGGACAATTTATCTTATGTAAAAAATATAAAAAAAAACAAAAAACTTATAAATATTATTGAAAATCTATTTTCCGAAAAAATTGTTGATATGGGTTCAGAGTTATTCGCTAAGCCTTCACGAAAAGGATTAGCTTCTCCTTACCATCAAGATAATTTTTATTTTTGTCTTAATAATGCAAAAGCAGTTACTGTTTGGATAGCATTAGAAAAAGCCAATAAGTTAAATGGCGGTGTCGAGTATTTTGTGGGAAGTCATAAGGGAAAATTACTGAAACATATTCCTTCCTATGCACCAGGAAGTTCACAGAAAGTAAAAAATTTAGATATTCTAAAAAAATATAAAAAAAAAATTCCTGAATTAAATAAAGGTGATTGCATGATACATCATTCAATGATTGTTCATGGAAGTGGTATTAACAAAAGTTCAAGAAGTCGAAAAGGTTTAACAGTCAGATTTAAAGCAAAATCCTCGAAAATAGATAAGGTAAGACAAAAGACATATTGGAAATCCCTTAGTAAACAAGTTATTGAAAGAAAAAAAAATTAGATTTAAAATTTATGCCAGGCTTTGAATTAATAGATAGAAAAGAACTTAATGCTATTAACAAGATATTTAAAAAAAAAGATTTATTTTATAATGGAAAAAGAGTAGCAAAATTTGAAAAAAAATTTTCAGATTATATAGGTACAAAATATGCTGTAGCTGTATCTTCAGGTACTGCAGCAATTAAAACTGCTTTGATTTCAATTGGTGTTAAACCAGGAGATGAAATAATTACTCAGTCATTTACATTTATAGCAACTGTTGAAGCCATTATGGATATTGGAGCAAAACCAATAATTGTAAATATTGATGAAACTTTAAATATGTGTCCAATTGAATTAGAAAAAAAAATCACCCCTAAAACAAAAGCAATAATTCCAGTCCATATGCTTGGCGTATCAACAGAAGTTGAAAAAATTTTAAAAATTGCAAAAGAAAATAAAATATATGTAATCGATGATAATTGTGAAGCTTTAGGTGCCAAATGGGGAAAAAAAAAGCTTGGTTATCATGCTGATGCTTGTACTTGGAGTTTTGATAATGGAAAAACTATTACAACAGGTGAGGGTGGTATGATTACAACTAATAATAAAAAGATTTATGAATTATGTAAGGAGTATAAAGATCACGGACACCAAAATAATCCTAGATTTCCAAGGGGCCTTGATACTCACAGAATTTATGGTTTTAATTACAGGATAACAGAAATACAAGCAGCACTAGGCCTTGTTCAACTTAGTAAACTTGATACAATTGTAAAAAACAATAAAAGAAATTATAGAATAATAGAAAATCATTTAAAGAATTTAAAAAAAATAAAATTAAGAAAAATTCCAAAAAAGTGTTCACCACTACATGATTGTTTGATTTTCAAAGTTCCAAATAAAAGTTTAGCATTAAATTTTTCAAATCAATTAAAAAAAAAAAATATTATTACAAAAAATCTACCAAGCGCTATTAATTGGCATTTTGCTAAACATTGGGATCATATTTTTTCAAAATTTGGACTAAGTAAAAAAAAACTTGCTAAAAAATTTAAAAAATCAAGTGAAATTTTGGAAAAATGTATAGCAATTCCTATCTCATCTAAAAAGCAAACCAGAACCTCAAAACAAGTTGCATATAAAATATTTAATGTAGCAAAGGCATTAAATTTAAAATAATCATTTAAAAGTAATGAAAAAAAAAGTCTGGAAAAAAACTTTACTTGATCAAAACTCATCAATTAAATCTGCAATTAAAACACTTAACAAAAATGCTTTACAAATTGTTTTAGTTACTAAAAACAAAAATCAACTCGTTGGTACATTAACTGATGGAGATATAAGAAGAGCATTGATAAAAGACTCAAATCTCAATAGATCAATAAAAAATATAATTAATAAAAAACCAATAGTTGCTTTCGAAACAACATCTGGATCAGAGATTAACTATTTAATGGCCTCTAAAAACATAAGACATTTACCTATTATATCTGAAAAAAATCAAAGAATAATTGATTTAAAATTTCAAAATGAAAAAATGAAAATTAAAAATATTAAGAATAAATTTATTATAATGGCTGGAGGTAAAGGTAAAAGACTTTTACCTTATACAAAAAATTGCCCCAAACCAATGTTAGCTATTCAAAATAAACCTATATTAGAGCATATTTTAATTAAAGCAAAAAATGAGGGTTTTAATAATTTTATATTTTCAGTTAATTATTTAAAAAAAAAAATTATTAAATATTTTGGAGATGGTTCTAACTGGAACGTAAAAATAAATTATTTACAAGAAAAAATTCCAATGGGTACAGCAGGCTCTCTTTCTTTATTAAAGCCAAAACCTAAAATTCCATTTATACTTTGTAATGCTGATATGGTTACTGATTTGAAATTTTCTGAAATTATAAATTTTCATAAATTAAATAAAGTCGATGTAACAGTTGTAGTAAAAATTTTTGAAATTAATAATCCTTATGGAGTGGTAAAATTGTCAGGTAATAAAATAAAAGGTTTTAAGGAGAAACCAATTTTTAAATCCTACATAAATACTGGAGTTTACGTTATCAATCCAACAGTTCTTAATTTCATAAAAAATAAAAGTTATCTTGATATAAATGAATTAATTGAAAAGATTTTATTAAAATCTAAAAAAGTTATTGCATATCCAGCTTATGAAAAATGGCAAGATATTGGAAATATAAAAAATTATAAAAAAGAAAAGAATAAAAAATTTAATTCTAAATGAAAAAAGTAATTTTAATTAATGTTTCCAAAAAAGATTTTCAATATTCAAATATTAAAAAATATGAAAAAAAATTTAAAATTATTTTTTCTGAAGATAAAAAAAACTTTGAAAAAAAAAATGTTATTGCAATTTTAGCTGGTTTAGAAAAATTTACAAAAAAAGAAATTGACAATTATCCAAATTTAAAAATTATTTCTAGATTTGGTACTGGAGTAGATAACGTAGATTTAGATTATGCTAAAAAGAAAAAGGTATTGGTGCTTAAAACAAGACAGGAACCTGTGCTACCAACAGCAGAACTAACAGTGGCATTAATTTTAATGATAACAAGAAAGTTATTTCAAAATGTAACTTCACTTAAAAATAAAAAATGGCTTCAATTTAAAGGTCGAAACTTAAAATCAAAAAAAGTCGGTATTATAGGTTTTGGATTAATTGGTAGATCTGTTGCGAATATTTTAGATAAATTTGGATGTGAAATTCATTTTTGTGATAAGAAAAAAATTAAATACAAAAACTATAAACAAGTGAACATTTCTAAAATTTTCAAATATTCAGATATTATTTGTTTACATTTAAATTTTACTCAAGATCAAGAAAATTTTATTAGTAAGAAAATATTAAATTTGATGAAAAAGAATTGTATTTTAATAAATACTGCTAGAGGAAGTTTTATTAATGAAGATGATCTTTTTTTGCATTTAAAAAAAAATAAAAATTTTACTGCAGTATCAGATTGTTTCAAAAAGGAACCATATATTGGTAAACTTTTAAATTTAAAAAATTTTTTTGGAACATCTCATGTTAGTTCAAATACATATGAGTCTAGAATAGCAATGTCTAAAAAATCTTTTTTGAATATAATTGAAAAAATATAAATTCTTTCAATATGAATGAATTAAATTTAAAAACAATTAATTATATAAAATATAATTTAAATACTTTAATAAATATCGTTGCAAAAAATAAAAACATTTTAGTTACTGGAGGAAGAAGTGCAGATTATTTTTTGAGTAAAGTAATTAATAATAAAAAATTAGATAATAAGAAATTAAATTTTTTTATATCTGATGAACGAATTTCATTTAAAATTAAAAATACAAATAGTTTTAAAATTTCTAGATTTTTTAAAAAAAATAAAAAATTAAGATTATATAAAATAGATAATTATCCTAAAAATTTAATTAAAGAAACTAACAGGTATTCAGAAATATTTGAGAAGAATAAAATTGATGTTGCCTTTTTATCTTTAGGAGAAGATTATCACATAGCATCTTTATTTTATGATTGTCGACCAATTTATGACACAAAATACACTTCAATTACATATAGTGAAAAATTTAAGTTCATTAGAATTTCAATAAATAAAAATTTATTATCAAAAATAAAAAAAATATATTTATTTATTAATGGAAAAGGTAAATTAAAACAATTTCAACATATGCTTAAAAATGGTATTTTAAATTTTTACTTTAAAAAAAAAGCACAAAAAAAAATTATTCTTGTTTTAAGAAATATTTATTAAACAAATGAAAAAATCTCTTGTTATAGGTGGGAGTGGGTTCTTAGGATCAAACATGATTGATATCTTAATCAAAAATGGCCATAAAGTTACCAATTTTGATATAAAAAAAAATAAATGGCATCAAAAAAGGGTAAATTTTATCAGAGGAAGTATATTAAATGAAAAATTGATTTCTCGAATAATCAAAAATAAAGATTATGTATTCTTATTTGCTGGTTTAAGTGATCTTGATGAAGCTTTAATTAAACCTATTGAAACAATTAAACTTAACATTTTATCTACAGGTTTGGTTGCAAGATACTGTATAAAACACAAAGTTAAAAGATTAATTTTTGCAAGCAGTATTTATGCTGGAAGTCAAGAGGGTGGTTTTTATAGTTGTAGTAAAAGAGCAGCAGAAGATTTTATATTGGAATATAGTAAGAAATATAATCTAAAATTTACAATTTTGAGATATGGGTCTTTATTCGGTAAAAGAAGTGGAAAAAAAAATGGTTTATACAGAATAATAATTAATGCAATAAGAAAAAAAAAATTAGAGTATTATGGATTCCCTAATAATACACGAAGATATATAGATGTAGTAACTGCTTCAAAATTAACTTTTAAATCACTTCAAAAAAAATATGAAAATAAATTTTTAAATCTAATTGGAAAAGAAAGTGTTAAAATTTCAAAATTATTTAAACTTATAGAGATTAATTTAAATAAAAACCTTAAAAAAAAATATCATAAAAAAAAAATGATAGGTCACTATGTTAAATATCCAACAAAATTTAAGGTTAAAAATGGAAAAAATTTCTTCATGAAAGAGAATATAAGTTTTTCGTTACAATTAAAAAATTATTTAGATTATTTACATAATGAAAAAGATTTTAAATAAAATTTAGTACAAATTACTTAATAAATTATTTTGTATTTTTTTCATAATAGATCAAAAAATTTATATACCCTTTTTTTTCAAATCAAACATTTTCATGATATTTTCTTCCGTAGGCTCTATAAAGAAATTATTTTTGTACCAATTGGCAATTTCTATAATTTCTGATTGATTGAAATTTCTATAATTAATTAGTTTTTTATAAATTTTATCTATTTCTGAGGAATCATAAGCTAAATCCCAAATTTTTCCTTTACCCATTTTTATTAAAGGATTCGCTGTAAGATTATCTTGACTTGATAAAATTATCACAGAAACACCGCAACTAACAGCTTCAATAGCTGTGCCTGAACCAGTTGTTATAACTAAATTTGAATTTGTAAATAATTTATAAATATTTTCATTCGATACTTGAATGTTTTGTGGTAAATTTCCAAAATTTTTAATATTTACTGCTGGATGATTTTTAAAAATTATATGGTTAAATTTTTTTACACTATCAATTAAATATTTAGTGTCTGAATTCATATACGAACCAAGTAACAAAATGTTATTTTCTTTATTAGCACTTTTGAAATTAAATAATTCTTTATACCTCAAAGAAGGTCCTAGCTCATATTTTATATTTTTTAAGTTTCTCATATAATGTTTTCCATTAACAATTATTTTGTCGGGACTGCTTTTCATTTCAAAATCCGTATCATCTACATAGGTATTAAAAAAGGTTTCATAATTAATATAAACTTGCAATCCAATTAAATTGATATGACTACAATTTTTTTTTATTGCATAATTAAAACTTCGCTCTATTACTTGAAATTCACACCACGAATATATATTTTTTATAGTAGTTATTTTAGATAAATTCTCACCTAGAATATACCTAGTAATACTGGTAAAACTAAAATAATTTATATCTTTAATTAGAGAATTATTAAATATCTTATCCATATTACTTTTTTCTTTTTGAATAAGTTTTAGAACTTGAAATGGATATTTTATAATTATAAAAAACAACCTTATGAAATCAAAAAATTTTAAAAACTCATATTCAAATACAAAATCTCTACTATCCTTATTTAAAATTAAGAAAAACTTTCTAAGTTTAAATGGATTCATACCTACTGGATAGAGTCTGAGTAATAATGCATATTGTGTATCATTCTTCTCAAATATATCATAAATACCTGTGAGGTAATTTTCATTAAAACTTTTATTTTGGATGGTCTTATCTACCAATCCAAATACATCAATAATATTTTTAAGATTATTTGTACGTTGTTTACCAAAATAAATTTTATACAAAACATATGAGATAAAATAACTTAACAAAAGAAGAAAATTATTTAAATAAAATTTAGGAATTTCTTTTAAAAATAAAAAAAATTTATTTTGCTTTTTTAAAATATTAAAAAAATAATTTTTTGGGAAATTACTTGCATAAGTATTTTTTACTAAAGTTGGGTTTATAATCGTATAAAGATTTTTTTTTGAATTTTTTTTTATATGGTCGATATAATTATGAAATATTTCTTTATTTTCTTGATAACGTTGATTTAATTCTTTTGGATCCATAGAAGTTAGTTATTATAAATACTAATTTAATTTAAATTAACCATAATTTAATATAGGTATTAGAGAAATTATTCAAAATAAAATATAATAAAATAATATGATAGTAGCCATTATGATAGGAAGGAAAGGTAGCAGAGGGTTTCCAGGAAAAAATATTTACAAAGTTTTAGGTAGACCTTTATGTGAATATCCACTAATTGCCGCAAAAAAGTCAAAATTTGTTGAAAAAATTTATGTAGCAACTGATTGCGATAAAATAAAAAAAATTAGCTCAAGATATAATGTGGAATTTATAGATAGACCAAAAAAACTAAATACAAATAAAGCTTTAGGTGATAATGTTTTTGAATATTCATATAATCAGATAAAAAAAAAAAAATTTAAAAAAAAAATTGAATTAGTAGTTCTTTTATTTGCTAATGCCCCTACAATAAATTTTAAACTTATTGATAAAGGAATAGCCTTACTAAAAAAAAATAAATATTTTGATTCAGCTGTTACGACTTCAGTGTATAATATGTGGAGCCCTTTAAGAGCTAGAAAACTTATGAGCGATGGCTCTTTAAAACCTTTTGTAAAGTTTGAGTATTTTGGTAATCCAAAAACTCTAAATTGTGATAGAGACTCACAAGGTAACGTTTATTTTGCTGATATGTCTTTATCGATTGTAAGACCCAAGTGTTTAGAAAATTTAAAAGATGGTTTGCTACCACAAAAATGGATGGGAAAAAAAATAATGCCAATTAAATCCTGGGGTGGTTGTGACGTAGACTATAAGTGGCAGATCCCAGGTGTTGAACATTGGTTGATAAATAATGGCGTAAAAAGGAAATGAACAATCTATATAAAAAACATAATAGTTTTTCAAATATTAAAATTTTAAAAAATGATAATTATATTGATGTAAATAAAATTATAGACTTTTTAAAAATTGAAATAGAAAATGAAAAAAACATAGTTAAAAAAGATATTTTTGAAAAAATAGTTAATGACTTAAGTAACACAAGTCATAATACAAAATCTCAATTTAAGTTAACACCAAATGTCATTGAAGAACTGAAAACATTAAATGACAATGACATAGGAAAATATCTCTATCACAGATACCGCTATGAAATTTTTCCTCAAGAAAAAATTCTTGATGATTTTCCACCTTACTTACAAATTGAGCCAACTTCTATATGCAACTATCGATGTGTTTTTTGTTATCAAACAGATAATATTTTTAATAAAAAATCAAA
>MDTG01437558.1_pt1 | contig 22615 bp, 22 predicted proteins | sample 811421 | NCBI WGS metagenome assembly MDTG01 (sample SAMN05326645, study PRJNA326480) | marine metagenome | isolation source: seawater | place: Pacific Ocean: South East | collected 2011
AAGATTGCTTGAGTATGGATTCAGGTTTTATGCGACTCAAAAATATTTTGATGCAAATACAGAATATACTGCTGCTAAAGTATGGGGTGGTAAGGACGACATGATAAGCCTTGGAGTTGCAAAGGATATCTCAATAACCCTCCCAAGAATTAGTTTTAAAGACATTAAATTAGAATATAACGTTAAGAATAATGTTCAAGCACCAATTGAAAAAGGTCAAAAAATTGGAACTTTAGAAATCATTAGTAATGATGAAGTAGTTTTAACATCTGATTTAATAGCATTAGACTCAGTTGAAGCAAAAGGTTTTCTTGGAAGGCTATGGTCTAGATTAATACTTTGGATAATGAGTTTATTTGGAATCTCATAAATGGAAAAGACCCAGGCCGTTTATAACGGCAAGTTTGATTTTCTAGAAAACATTAAAATCTCTCCACTTAGTAGGGCATATACATTTTCAGATAGTGTTTATGAGGTTATTCCATTTTTCAACTCAAAGATAATAGCATTTGATGACCATATTGAAAGACTCAAAAGAAGCTGTAAGGCTTTATCTATGTCAATTAATATTAATGGAACATCAAAAGAGATTATAAATTTAATAAAGAATAGCAATTTAATCAATGGATATGTTTACTATCAAGTATCAAGAGGGGTTGATGATATAAGATCACACATTTATAAAGACTCAATTTTAATTGAAACTTTTGGGTATGTAGTTGAACATGGTTTCAAATCAAAATCCTTAAAAGTTATGCTATGTGAAGATTTAAGATGGCAAAGATGTGATATTAAATCTACATCTTTATTAGGTAATGTAATGAGTATGAATGATGCAAGCAGCAAAGGTTGTGATGAAGTTATTATGCATAAAGATGGTTTTATAACTGAAGGCGGAGCTTCGAATGTATTTTTTACTGATTCGGATTGCATATATACCCCATCGCTTTCATCAAATATTCTTCCTGGCATTACAAGAGATTTGCTTATTACAAAAATTAAAGAAAATGGATTAAAAGTTAAGGAGGGAGAATATTCTTTGGATGATTTAAAAAATGCTAAATCAATTTGGCTAACGAGTTCCACTAAAGGTCTTGCCGAGGTTGTTGAAATATTGGACTTCAATACTGATATTGAAATAGACCATCCTCTCTTTAAAAAGTGTGAAGAAATCTTTAAGAATAATTTTTTATCTAGAGGTTAATTCAATAACCATATTATCAAGCTCTTGCCAAAACTGATCTTTAGTTATTCCAGCTAAACCTTTTGAAGCAAGATCAAGTTCATATATTTTCTTTTGCAGGGGTATTATTTTTTTTAGCGTATTTTTTTTAATAAAACCTAAGTATGTCGGTATTTTATTTCTCCATATACCGGAACTTTCTAAACTTGATTTTTTATTTTTATTTTGATGAGCACTAATTGATACATTTATTATCTTACCAAGAATCCAAACTAATAATGGGCCATAATGATCATCATTTTTCTTAATTGATTTAATTATTCTTAATGCGTAACTTGTATCCAATTCAATAATCTTATCTTCTAATTCATATGGCAAGAATTCAGCTTTATCTTCTTCAATTTTGTCACCATTATAATCTTTTGAATGTGTGAGTTTTAAAATATTAATTTCATTAGCCTGGGCTATCAAATTTCCTGAAAAAGTATCTGAAATTCTATTTGCATATTCTTGGGCATTTTCTTTACTCATAAATATTAGCTGGTCTTTAATCCAAGCTTTTTCTTCAAAAGATTTTAATTTTTTACATTCAACCAATAGGGCAGAGTCATCCATTTTTTTTACCCATTTAGTTTTTCTATTAATTTTTTCAAGACTAGATCGAATCAGAATCACAATATTATCCATTTGTTTTATATTTGGCATTTCAAGAATATCTGTAATTTCCTTAGGGATTTTCCCGCTATTATGAAATATTTCTATTATAGTTTTTGAGCCAAATAGAGAACCACCTGCATTTTCAATAATTACTTTTTCAATTTCATTATAATTTTCTTTATTAATTATTTTTTTCTCAGTGTAACCATCTTCAAAATAAAATTTATTTATTTTGTCTCTTGTATGATTAGCTAATACAATCTCAGACCCAAATATAAAATAGATTTTTGGTGACTTGCCGATATATTTATCAATAGCTGTAGCCTCACATATCAATTAAGTTCACCTCCAGCATTAATTGATTTACCAAGTCCTCAATTAGCTCATTTTTAATAAAATTTAACATTTCTTGATCTGCCATAGGGTTCAATTCATTTGAATTAAATCTTCTCATTGAAATTAATGATTTATTTACTTTTTTATCATTCATTTCTAAAGCTATTTCTATCGAAGACCTTACCTCAACCTCAAGTGATCTTAGGGCTTGTCCAGAATAAATATCATATCTATTAAATTTATAATTTTTTATTTCGATTTTATAAATATTTTCCAAATCATTAGTTAATCTTGGTTTAAATACTGAATTTATTTTCTGTTCTAAACTTATTGGAATTTTTTTGTCATATTTAATTGAATAGTTATGGTCTTTGATATTTACATATTTGTATTGATTAAGATTACAACCATTAATAAATATTAAAATCATGCAGGCCATGAATAAAAATTTTCTTTTCGTCATATTCATTATATTAAAGCTTAAGAAAGGAAATTTAAATTACAAAATTAATAAGCTTATCTTTCACATAGATAACTTTTTTAATTTTCGAAGAGCCAATATGAGTATTTACATTCTCAATATTTAATGCAATAGATTCAATTTTTTCTTGTTCTGTGCTTATATCAATATTTATTTTTCCTCTAACTTTACCATTTACCTGGATAATTAATTCAAATTCTTCTACTTCTAATAAACCTTCATCAAATTTTGGCCACCATGAATCTATTAAGGAATCATCCATATTAAAATTATTCCAGAGGTATTCACAGATATGAGGTGTAATCGGAGAAAGCATTTTTAATATAAATATTATTGATTCGTCTAAACAATATTTTTGGGCATCGGTAGCATTTTCATTTTTATAGTTATCAGGTATAAAATTTAAAAGCTCCATTATTGCTGCAATTGCAGTGTTAAAAGCAAACCTAATCTCATAATCATTTTCAACTTTCTTCAAGGTTGCATGAGATTTTCTTCTAAGAGACATCTCTTCTTTATTAAAATCAGGCTTTTTATCAAATTGATTATATTTACGTTCATCAAGTAGACTCCATATTTTTCTTAAAAATCTTGATGCCCCTTCAACTGATGACTCACTCCACTCTAGACTTTGCTCAGGTGGTGAAGTAAACATCATATAAAGTCGAATAGTATCTGCTCCATATTTTTCAATATAAGATTGTGGATCAACAGTATTACCTTTGGACTTCGACATTTTTGCTCCATCCTTTAGCACCATTCCCTGTGTAAGTAGTTTTTTAAAAGGTTCATCTCCTTCGACCAATCCGATATCTCTCAAAGCTTTATGGAAGAATCTTGAATATAGTAGGTGAAGAATTGCATGTTCAACTCCGCCTATATAAAGATCTACTGGAAGCCAATATTTAGAGTTTTCATCAAAGATTTCATTATCATTATTTGCAGACGTAAATCTTGTATGGTACCAAGAAGAATCCATAAAAGTATCAAAGGTATCACTCTCTCTAATTAGACCATCCTCAATATTTATAAATTCATTATTTTGACTTAATGGCATTGGTGAAGAATTTTTATCAAGCTCAGGAAGTTCAATCGGCATATCTTCTTCATCAATTACTTTTGGTATGCCATTCTCATAAACTACAGGTATAGGACAGCCCCAATATCTTTGTCTACTAATTCCCCAATCTCTTAGTCTGAATTGTATTAGATGTTCTCCAGACTTTAGTTTTATAAGTTCATTAATTATTTCAATAGATGCTTCATCTGAATTCATCCCATTGTATTTATCTGAATTAATTAATGTTCCCTTATCTATTATTGGCAGATTAGAATCTTTTGTTTCAATAACTTGTTTAATCTCAATATTGTATTTAGTTGCGAATTCATGATCCCTCATATCATGACCAGGAACACCCATTACAACTCCTGTCCCATAATCAAGAAGGACGAAATTGCCAATCCAGACTGGTAATTTTTTTCCAGTCAGAGGGTGAATAACTTTGATATTTGTATCTATTCCTAATTTTTCAGCTTTAGCTATATCAGCTTCTGCTGTTTTGATTTCTTTACATTTATCAAGAAAATTAAGAATATTTTTATCTTTTTTTGAAAGATTAATTGCTAATTGATGATTTGGTGAAATTGCAAGAAAAGATGCTCCAAAAATTGTATCTGGCCTAGTTGAAAAAGTCATTAAAGATTCATCTGATTCAATAATTTTGAATTTAATTTCAGCCCCATTAGATTTACCTATCCAATTTTTTTGCATTAATTTCACATTTTCAGGCCAATCTAAATCATCTAGAGAACTTAAGAGTTCTTCTGCATAGTTTGTAATTTTGATAAACCATTGTTCAATCTCTTTAATTTCTATTTGTGCTCCTGAACGCCATCCTTTTCCATCAATAACTTGTTCATTTGCTAAGACTGTTTTATCAACTGGATCCCAATTAACAATTGATTTTTTTCTATATACCAATCCTGCATCATAGAACTTCTTAAATATTAATTGCTCCCATTTATAATATTTTGGATCACATGTTCTTAATTCTTTCGACCAGTCATAACTTAAACCTAGAGATTTAAGTTGTTTTTTCATAGTATCAATATTTTTATTTGTCCAATCTTTTGGATTTGTTTTATTTTCAATTGCAGCATTTTCTGCAGGCAATCCAAAGGCATCCCATCCCATTGGTTGAAAGACATTGAAGTTTTGCATTCTTTTGTATCTAGAGACGACATCACCAATTGTATAATTTCTTACATGACCCATATGAAGCTTTCCAGAAGGATATGGAAACATTGATAGGCAATAAAACTTTTCTCTTTTATCTATTTTTGATATAAATCTATCATCTTTATCCCATTTTTTTTGAATGGTTTGTTCAATTAATTGAGGATTATAATCAGAGCTCATTTTCTAAATTTATTAAATATCTAATTATTTTCTGATTGATTTTTTGAAGAAATTTCTTCGTTTTTAGTAATAGTATTTATTTCATTATTTGCTTTAGAAATTCTAACAGATTCATTCCCTTGGCTTACTTCAATTTCTTTAAGGTTTGATTCTTCAAGCATTTCTATTAAAGTTTTAATCTTTCTAATATCCATATTTTTTCCTATTTATCTTTTATAGCCTCTTTTAAAGCGATTACATAACCTTCTGTTCCATGACCACTAAATACTTTTTTAGCAATATCAGAGAAATAGGAATTTTTTCTAAAATCTTCTCTTGATTCAATGTCTGAAATGTGAACTTCAAAAAAAGGAATCTTAACTGCTAAAAGGGCATCTCTAAGAGCTACGCTAGTATGTGTATATCCAGCAGGGTTAAAAATAATTACATCAATATTAGACTTAAAGGCATTATGAATAGCTTCAATAAGCTCATGTTCAGCATTGCTCTGATAGAAACTTATAGAACACTCTTCATTATCAGCAATCCCTTTAAGTTTTTTTTCAATTTCTTTAAGTGACTCTGATCCATAAATATCTTCTTCTCTCATTCCCAATAGATTAAGATTTGGCCCATTCAATACTAATATTTTCATTTAAGAGATTTTAACAGAAATTAATAACATTTTAACGATTTTATTAAATTTTAGAATTTTGTAATGGGTAACAAAAGCCTTTATCAGAGCATCCTTGATAAAAAATCTCTATATTTGGTTTTGTATTAGCATCATTATTTTTTAATGAGATTTTTAGTTTATTTCTGATAATTTTAGTTTCGCCAAAAAATTCATCACTATGATCATATAAGTCTATATCTAAGATTTTATATTCTAATTCATTTCCAAACTTCTTAACCTTAATAGAATTTAAATATAGGTAATAACCGTTTTGTATTGCCCAATTGATTTGAAGGTTATTCTTATTATCTTTAACATCCACTTTAAAGACTTGATTTGCTGGGAGTATTTCTTCTGATTTACTAAAAAAATCTGAACTTTTTTCGGCAACAATTGAATTATTTATTGTTAATATAAATAAAATAAATATTATCTTTTTCATTGATATCTAGGATAAACTTCACAAAATATAAAGTGTAGCATTAGTTTTATTTATAATTAGATTATGGCAAGAAATTTTTTAATAAATTTATTCTTTTTTATACCAGTATGGGTCTTAAAGGCTATATTTATTTTTAATAAAGATATTAAGAGGGAGTATGTTTTTGATATTCAATCTAAAGCTCTTTTATCTTTAATGCCTAAATTTGAAATCCACAAAATTTCTGATAATGAGATTCAAGAATTAAGAGAACTAATTGAAGAGAGAAGAGTGATGTTAAGGATAGCAACTCATACTAAAAAAAATATTAAAAAAATAGATCATTATATTGGCGAATCAGAAAACATGAAGATTAGGGAATACATACCATATAAGACTGATAATGAGAATATAATTTTATATTTTCATGGAGGGGGTTACGTATTAAATTCAATTGAAACTCATGATCCAACTGTTTCTTATTTTTCTGAGAAGCTTAGAACTAGAATTTTTTCTTTGGAATACAGCCTATCTCCAGAATATAAATTTCCATACGCATTAGAAGAGGCAAAAATTGCTTTAAGTTGGTTACAGAATAGGGGTACAAAAATAGAAAATATAAGTCTTTGTGGTGATAGTGCAGGTGCTCATTTAGCTGCATCTGTAACTCATCATTTTGCAATTGAAGGAAAGTCTAATGTCCATAGTCAATTTCTAATATACCCAATGTGTGATCCAAAATGTGAATCAGAATCAATAGAGTTATTTAAAGATAATTATTTACTTACTAAGAAAGCAATGAAATGGTTTTGGGAAAAATTTAGAGGAACTGAGAATGACAACTCTAATAACTCATTCAACTTAATGCTTTATGAAAATAATATGAGGCTGCCAAAAACAATAATAGTTACGGCTGGATTTGATCCTTTATCTGATGAAGCAGAAGAATATGCTTTTAAAATTCATGAAAATAATAATTATGTGAAACAATTGCACTATCCATCTTTATTTCATGGATTTGCAAGTATGACAAGACTAAAATCAGCAAAAAAAGCAGTTGATGATTTTTTGATCCAATATAAAAATATATTATGAAGAATATTGTTGAGGTAAAAGATTTAACTATAGATTTTGCTATAAGAAATGGCTCATTCCGTGCTGTCGATAAAATAAGTTTTGATATTCAATCCAATAAAACTCTTGCGCTTGTGGGCGAATCTGGTTCTGGAAAATCTGTAACAGCTATGTCTATCATGCAATTATTACCAATACCACAGGCATCTTATTCAAAAGAATCGTCTATAAAATTTAATAATAAGGAAATTATAAATGCCTCTAAAAAAGATTTGTTATCAATTAGAGGTAATATAATTTCAATGATATTTCAAGAGCCGATGACTTCGTTAAATCCATATCATAGAGTTGGTAATCAAATAACAGAATCTGTGCTTTTACATTCAAAAACTTCAAAAGAGGAAGCAAAAACAGAGGCAATAAAACTTATGAACCTGGTTGAAATTGATGATGCAGAAAGAAGATTTAATGCTTATCCTCATGAGCTATCCGGAGGACAAAGACAGAGAATCATGATTGCCATGGCTCTAGTAAATAAACCAAAATTATTAATTGCAGATGAACCAACAACTGCATTAGATGTAACAATTCAGGCTCAAATATTAGATCTAATGTCCAAATTAAAAAATGATCTTGGAATGTCAATTTTATTTATTACTCATGATCTTGGTTTGGTTGAACAATTCTCAGATCAAGTTTGTGTTATGCAAGATGGTAAAATAGTTGAAGCTGGTGACACAATTAATGTATTTCAAGACCCACAGCACCAATATACAAAGAAACTTTTAAGTGCTGAGCCTCAACCAAAAACAGATATAAACCTAGATGAAATTCCTCTTTTAGAAATAAAGAATCTAGATGTATATTATGACATTCCTAGTTTTAATTTTTTAAAAAAGAAAAGGTTTCATGCTGTAAAAAACACTTCACTTAACATCTACAAAAATACAACTATAGGTTTAGTTGGCGAGTCAGGTTCTGGTAAAACAACATTAGGCAAAGCAATAGCAAATTTAACTAACTTTGAAGGAGAGATATTTTTTAATGGTAAGAATATTACTAGTTCTTCAAAAGGAATAAAAAAACATATTCAGATTGTATTCCAAGACCCATATGGATCTTTATCACCAAGGATGACAGTTAGTGAAATTGTAGGAGAAGGTTTAGGAGTTCACTTTAAATTATCAAAATTAGAAACTCAAAATAAGATAGATAAAGTTTTAACTGATGTAGGAATTGAATTAAGTGCAAAAAATAAATATCCTCATGAATTTTCAGGTGGCCAGAGGCAAAGAATAGCAATTGCTAGATCTTTAATTATGAATCCAACATTCATGATTTTAGATGAACCAACATCTGCATTGGATAGGTCTATACAGATTCAAGTTATAAATTTGCTTAAAGATATTCAAAAAGAATATAAATTAACTTACTTATTTATAAGTCATGATTTAAAAGTAATAAGATCGATGTCTGATTATATCTTTGTCATGAAAGATGGAAAAATAGTAGAATCTGGACCCTCTAATGAAGTTTTTGACTATCCAAAACATAAATATACTAAAAAATTACTCTCTGCTGCGTTAAGATACGCATCCAATTAAAAAATATTGTACAAATGAGCACACGAAAATATTCAAAAGAGTTAGTTGATGGACCAAATCAAGCTGCATCAAGATCTATGTTGCGTGGCGTAGGTTTCACAACGGAAGACTTTTCAAAACCTTTTGTTGGGGTTGCTTCTACAGGAGCAAAAGTTACTCCTTGTAATATGCACATTAATCAATTATCTGAAATCGTTGAGGATTCTGTTAATTCATCAGGAGGAAAAGGAGTGCTTTTTAATACGATTACTGTTTCAGATGGGATATCAATGGGAACTCAAGGAATGAAATATTCTTTAATTTCAAGAGAAGTAATAGCAGATTCAATTGAAACTGTAGTAGGTTGTCTCGCATATGATGGCCTTATTACAATAGGAGGATGCGATAAAAATATGCCAGGATGTCTAATAGGAATGGCTAGATTGGATAGACCATCGATATTTATTTATGGGGGCTCAATTAAACCAAGTGATGAAGATACAGATTATGTAACAGTTCTAGAAAAGGTTGGTGAATTCTCAAAAGGCAAAATCGATGAAGATAAATTAATTCATTATGAAAAGGTATCTGTTGAGGGGCCTGGATCATGCGGTGGGATGTATACAGCAAATACAATGGCATCTTCAATTGAAGCGCTTGGTATGAGCTTGCCTGGAAGCAGTAGTCAAGATGCTATATCAAATTCAAAACAAGAAGATTGTATAAATGCAGGTAATGCGATCATGAATTTACTTAATAAAGATTTAAAACCTTCAGATATTATGACTAGAGAGGCTTTTGAAAATGCAATTACTGTTGTTATTGCTTTAGGGGGATCTACTAATGCTGTTCTTCATTTATTAGCTATTGCATATTCAATAGGAGTTAAATTATCTTTAGATGATTTTACAGAAATAGGTAAAAGAACTCCTGTTTTAGCAAATTTAAAACCTTTCGGTGATTACTATATGTCTGAACTTAATGCTAATGGTGGAATACAGCCTTTGATGAAAGCTCTTCTTGATAAAGGATTGCTTCATGGTGAATGCATCACAGTTACTGGCAAAACTTTGGCTGAAAATCTTAAAGATATAGAACCATATAAGAACAATGACATCATTAGGGGTTTTGATAAGCCAATTAAAGAAGATAGTCATTTAAGAATTTTGTATGGTAATTTAGCTAAAGAAGGTGCAGTAGCAAAAATTACAGGAAAAGAAGGAACATCTTTTGAGGGTATAGCAAGAGTATTTAATTCGGAGGAAGAGGGCGTTAAAGCAATTTTATCAAATTCTATAAACGAAGGTGATGTTATCGTTATTCGATATGAGGGACCAAAGGGAGGTCCTGGTATGAGGGAAATGCTTAAACCAACTTCGGCGATTATGGGACTAGGTTTAGGCGATAAAGTTGCATTTATTACTGATGGTAGATTTTCTGGTGGAACCCATGGCTTTGTAGTTGGACATATTTCACCTGAGGCAGCTGATGGTGGTTTGATAGCATTGATTGAAGATGGCGATCAAATTTTAATTGATGCAGAAAATGATCAGTTAGTTTTAAAGATTGAAGATGATGAAATTAAAAAAAGAAAATCAAATTGGAGGAATCCAATTAAAAAACCAAAGAAAGGAGTACTTGCAAAATATGCAAAAAGTGTAAAATCAGCAAGTTTGGGAGCCATTACAGATTAAGGCCATGTTTATAAATAGAAAATTTCCAAATACAAGGTTTAGGAGGCTTAGAAAAAACTCAAATCTTATTGATCTAATATCAGAAACTAATATTAGTTCTAATGATTTAATACAACCAATATTTATAAAAGAAAATTTTAAAGGTATTGAACCAATTGAAAGCATGCCAGGAATAAATAGATTTGGCATCGAAGCCTCATTAAAAGAAATAGAAGAAATAATTAAATCAGGTATAAACAGCCTTGCAGTTTTTCCTGTAGTTGAACCTGCAAAGAAAGATAGCGAAGGTAGTGAAGCAACTAATAAGAATAATTTGATATCATCGGCTATTAAAACCATAAAAAAGAACTTTCCAGAAATTATTTTGATTGCTGATGTCGCATTAGACCCTTATACCGATCATGGGCATGATGGAATTTTGATTAATAGTGAAATAGAAAATGATTCAACGCTTAAGATTTTAATCGAACAGTCTTTAGTTTTAGCTGATGCTGGTGCAGACATTATTGCCCCATCAGACATGATGGATGGCAGGATTGGATGCATAAGACAGTCTTTGGAGGACTCACAATTTAAAAATACAATTTTATTATCATATGCTGCAAAGTATAACTCTAAATTTTATGGACCTTTTCGAGATGCTGTTGATTCAGCCTCCAGCCTCGGCAAATCAGACAAATCTTCTTACCAAATGTCTATTAGTAATAAAGATGAGGCCTTGCATGAAGTTGCTATGGATATAAATGAGGGTGCTGATATTATAATGGTTAAACCAGCAATGCCATATCTTGATATCATCCATCTTATTAAAGAAACATTTAAAATACCAACATTTGCATACCAAGTAAGCGGTGAATACAGCATGTTAAAATCTGCAATAAAAGAAGGATGGCTTGATGAAAAGGTTATGCTAGAATCATTAATTAGTATTAAAAGAGCTGGTGCAGATGCAATTCTTACATATGCTGCAAAAGATATTTCAAAGGAGATTTAAAATATATGAGTAATGTAATTGAAATTCAAAATAAAGAAGATTTTCAAAATGAAGTTCTAAATTCAGAATCTCCAGTATTAGTTGATTTTTGGGCAGAATGGTGTGGACCATGTAAGCAACTTGCTCCTTTAGTTGAAGAAGCGGCTGAAGAGTTTAAAGAAAATATAAAAGTATGCAAAATGGATGTTGATGCAAATAGAGAGGTTGCAGCAGAATATGGAATAAGATCAATCCCAACATTGCTAATATTTGCCAATGGTGAACTTATTGGTACTGAAATAGGAGCTTTAACAATGCAACAATTAGAGGAATTTATAAGATCTAAAACGTAAATTTTTTATACATATAACTTTGCATATTCAAGAAAAAGAGTTATTATTTTTATATCCAGATTAAAAAATCAATCAAATTCAACCTTTTTACAATAAAAATATTGGAATATTTATAAATGAACCTTAGTGAAGTAAAAGATAAACCTATAAGCGAATTGGTTGATATCGCAACTGATTTAGGCTTGGAAGATTTAGGCCGTCTTAAGAAACAAGAAATTATATTTAGAATCTTTAAATACAAAGCTTCTGAAGGTACTGATATATATGGTGGGGGAGTTTTAGAAATTCTAAATGATGGTTTTGGATTTTTAAGATCACCTCAGGGATCATATTGTGCTGGTGAAGATGATATATATGTATCACCTAGCCAAATAAGAAAGTTTAGTCTAAGAAAGGGCGATTCAGTAGGGGGTAAAATAAGAACCCCTAAAGACAAAGAAAGATATTTTGCGCTTACTCAAGTTGACACTATAAATGGAGAAGAGCCTGCTAAAACAAAAAATAAAATTCTATTTGAAAATCTTACACCACTTTTTCCCAATGATAGGCTTATGCTTGAACAAGGCAGTGGTTCAAATGAGGATTTATCTTCAAGAATCATTGACCTGATTGCGCCTATAGGAAAAGGTCAAAGAGGATTAATAGTTTCTCCTCCAAAAGCAGGTAAAACTTTGATGCTGCAAAGTATTGCTCATTCAATAAAAAGCAATAATCCAGAAGTTGAATTAATTGTTTTACTTATTGATGAAAGACCAGAAGAAGTTACAGACATGTCAAGAACTGTTAAAGGAGAGGTAGTTGCAAGTACTTTTGATGAACCGCCAACTCGACATGTTCAAGTAGCAAATATGGTAATCGAAAAAGCAAAAAGGCTAGTAGAGCACAAAAAGGATGTTGTCATTTTATTAGACTCAATAACTCGTTTAGGGAGAGCTTATAACTCAGTCCAACCAGCATCAGGAAAAATTTTAAGTGGTGGTGTTGATTCAAATGCGTTAGAAAGACCAAAAAGGTTTTTCGGTGCAGCAAGAAATCTAGAAGAAGGCGGCAGTTTAACTATTATAGCAACTGCCTTGGTAGAAACAGGTTCCAAAATGGATGAAGTTATTTATGAAGAATTTAAAGGAACTGGTAACATGGAAATTCATCTTGAAAGAAAAATTGCAGAAAAAAGAATCTATCCTGCTATTAATATCAGAAGGTCAGGTACTAGAAGAGAAGATCTCTTAACAACTGATGAAGAGCTACAAAGAATGTGGGTTTTAAGAAAGATTCTTGATGAGATGGAGGATGCACAAGCAATTCAATTTTTAATAGATAGAATTAAAACTCATAAAACCAACGATGAATTCTTTAGTTCAATGAAGAATGGCAATGGGAAGAAATCTAAGTAGAAATTTTTACTGATTCCTCAATATCTCCAGAAAAATAATTTATAAACTTTGCTTCATATCCAAATTCAGATATGAATTTAATTATTCTATTTGATATACCAAATAGTTTTGCTTTGATATTACTAGAATGAATCTCTTCAAAAAATATTTCTACAGCAAACGTGCTTGAAAAAATAATAGCATCAGCTTCTGTAAAGTTCTTTTTAACATGATCATACTTATCAAGTTTTATTCTGGTATAACAAATTAATTCTTCCACATTCTCACCATTTTTATTTAAATGATTAAACACATCATTTAGCCCATCCTCACCTTTTATGATTAAATATTTACCTTTGGTTCTATTTTCTAATAAAAGCTTATTTAGTTCTTTGGAGCCTGGTATCTCAGGACAAATTGAATTAATTTCTTTTTGTGCAAGATAATTTTTTGTTGAAGGCCCCATAGAATAAATATTTTTATTTTTCAAAATTTCTTTTTCTTTAAAAAATTCTACAGATGAAATGCTCTGAAAGATGATGTCCGTATAATTTTTTGATGAAAGCATGTAATCAATACCTTTTATATGAAAAAGTGGAATATTTGTAATTGAATCATTTTGATGATTTTTAAGATTCGTATTTGAAGATGTATCAATTATGTTCATTTAATAACTTTAATCCATCTTGTTTTTTAATATCTTCAATTGCCTCACTGCTAGAAGAGCCAGAAAAAGAAATATATTTTTTTTCTCCATATATTTCCCCTGATATTTTGAGCAAATTGGGATTGCTTTCAATAGAAATAGCAGAATTACAATTTGCATTTATTCCTTCTAAGATAGATCTTTGGATTCGTATTGAATCATCAATACTTTTATCAAGATTTTCCTTCCAATTTAGAAGATTTTTATCATTTGGATATTCTATGGCTAAAGTTCCTTGGCCTGAGGCAGTTATCCATCCCATATCCTTATAATTTACTTCTTTTAATAAATCCAATCTTTCAAGTCCTGCTTTGGCTAATATTATGCAATCATATTCGCCTCTATAAAGTTTTTCTAATCTGGTATCGATATTTCCAGATAAATCAAAAACACTTTGAGTGCCTAAATAATGTTTTGCTTGTAGCTTTCTTCTTAAGCTGCTTGTACCCAATCGCATTGCTTTATTAAAATCATTGGCTTCTCTAAAAATTAATATATCTTTTGGCGTTTTACTTATTACAAAAGCTCTATTGATACCTTCTGTTTCTTTTGCTGGCGTATCTTTTGCTGAATGAACGGCTATATCTGCCTCACCATTAAGTAGACATTTTTGAATATCAGATACAAAATTCGCTTTGTCAAAAAGAGTTTCGCCTCTCTCACTTTTTTTATCTCCCTCCGTCTGAACTTTAATTATTTTGTAGTCAGATATTTCAAAATGTTTAACAAACTCCTCAACCTGAGCTAAAGCTAATTTTGAAGACCTAGAGGCTATATTTATTGTCATTTTTTAAAAGAAGCGCTTTAACATCACCGATAGTTTTTTCTTTATATATTTTAAATGAATTGGGTATATCTATATCAGTAAATTTACTAAATTCAATATAGATTTTACATGAAGATTTTAGACTTTGATTTTTATAAAGGGTATCTAATACTTTTTTTTCGAAGTTTTGACTAAATGGAGGGTCAGCAAATATAAGATCAAACTTAGATAAGTCATTTTCCTTTATCCATGATAAGCCATCTTTAAACAAAAGCATGGATAGGTTTTTAAGATTTAGTTCTAAAATAGAATTTTTGAGTGCTAGATAGTTTTTTTTATTAGATTCAATAAATACTGTTTCATTTGCACCTCTAGATAATGCTTCAATACCAAGTGCTCCAGTACCAGCAAATAAATCTAAACATTGATAGTCTTGTATTTCAAATTGAAGCCAATTGAATAAGACTTCTCTCATTTTACTTGAAGTTGGTCGAAGGGAGTTCTTAAAATCAAAAGGAATTTTTTTTCCTTTAAGATTACCTCCAGTTATTCGAATACTATTTTTCATCTATAATATTTTTCTTTAAGTATAATTCATAGTATGGGCATTCAAGATAATTTTAGATTAGCAATGAGGAGATACATATACTCTGTAAGCATTTTATCTAACAAGGATAAATCGGGTAATCCAAATGCAATTACTGTTTCTTCGGTAACATCAATATCTATGGAGCCTCCAAGTCTGCTTGTATGCATTAATAAAAACTCGAGAATACATGACACACTAAAAGCAGAATCAAAATTTTGTATTAATCTTTTAAATAAAGATCAAGAAGAACTTTCAAATATATGTTCAGATGAAAATAAATATTCTGAAAGATTTAATGATGCAAATTGGGATATTGATAAAATACCTTTTTTAAAGAATGCCCAAGCAAACATTTTTTGTAAGGTTGATAAATTGACTTCCTACCATACACATACCATAGTTGTAGGTATGGTTATAGATGCAACTTATTCAGATTCAATATCAACTTTGACATATGTTGATGGTAAGTATGAATAAAAATTTATCAATTAAATAATATCTTCTATAAAATTTTTTAAAAATCCGTCTATATTCTCACTTACTCTTTTTGAAGAAGTCATAGGGTCATTTATATCATCAATATCTTCTGTTATTAGATTAACTTTTCTTAATATACCTACCAAGCCATGAATATATGCCCACATACTTATGCATTTTTCACCAATATATTCAGGATTTTTTTTTGATGAGATGTTTTCAACGTTATTTTTTAAACTTTCAAAAGTCTTATTTGCTGATTCTAAGAGGGAAGGATGCTTTTGGAAGCTTCCAAGTTCTGTTCCAAACATCAAGTCATAGGTATTTGAATGTTTTAAACCAAAACTGATATATTCTTTTCCCGCATTGATTAAATCCTCTTGTGTTAACTTTGAGCTTTGTTTTTTAGAAATAGATTTATGCAGATTTTCAAATCCTTTTTTTGCTACTGCTGCATATAAATCTTCTTTTGTTTCAAAATGTCTATATGGGGCTGATTGAGAAACTTTGCTCTCTTTAGCAAGAGACCTAATGCTTAATTTTGTATAGCCTTCTTTTTCACATATATTATATGCACATTTTATGAGCTCTTCTTTTAGGTTTCCATGATGATAACTCTTCATTTTTGTTTTATATAATGTTGACACCGCATACATTATACCTTAATGTTTACACCGCATACATTAAAATTTTTAATACTTAAAGTCAAATATGAAAAAAATTAGTAGCATTTTATTTCTTATAGCAGTCTTTTCACTAGATGTTTTTTCTATAGAAGTTCTTGAAATAAAAATATTAAATACTTTTTCAATAAAAAAAGAATTTCCTGGAAAATTATTACCAATTGAGCAATCTAAAGTAGCTTTTGAAATTCCTGGAAAAATAAATGAGATATATGTTGATGTTGGGGATTATGTTATAGAAGGTCAAGTACTGGCAAAATTAGATGACCGAGAAGCTATCGCTAAACTTAATCAAGCTCAAGCTAGTTATGATCTATCAAAACAAGTATTGGATAGATTTGAAGATTTAAGAAATCAGGGCCACATATCTATTCAAGAACTAGATAAGGCAAAATCTGATTTTATAATTGCAAAATCTCAATATGAATTCTATAAAGTTAAGTTAGAGCAAACTACTCTCATATCACCATTTAATGGAATTATACAAGGCAGGTTTTTAGACACAGGCACGGTAATAAATTCCGGTATACCTATTCTTGAAATAATTGACTCAAATTATGTAGAAGCGCATATTTCTATTCCTACTATTTATTTACAAGATATGCAGCTTGAAGAAGAATATAATTTTGAGTTTGATGGAGAAATAACAAAAGCTACCTTTTCCAAGCTAGCACCAATGTCTCCGGGCGGCTCAAACAGCAGATTAGCTATATTTAAATTTAATAAATTTTTTAATCCTGGTTCAATAGCAAATCTTCAGTTAAAAATTTCTAAACAAGCAAAAGGAACTTGGGTACCATTAAAATCTCTTTCTCAATCAGATCAAGGTTTGTGGACTATATACACAATAGACACCAATAATATAGTTGTTAGAGATATTGTTGAAATAATATATTTTGAAGATGACTATGCTTTTGTTAATGGCACTATAAAAGATGGTGATTTAGTAGTTTTAGGCGGAGCATCTAAGATTATTGAAGGCAAAAAAATTAATTAAATAAAATGAAGTTTATAAATATATTTCTTGAAAGACCAAGAATACTTTTTTTAACTTTAGCTTTCATTTTATTATCTGGAATATCCTCTGTATTTACATTACCGATTCAAGAGAATCCTGAACTAGCTGAGAGATGGGCAACTGTTACCATTTCTTATCCAGGAGCCACACCAGAAAGAATAGAGACTCAAGTTGTAGACAATCTAGAAAATAAATTAAGAGAGATTGTTGAAATTGATATTGAGGATTTAGAATCTGTCATTACTCAAGGTTTCTCAGAGACAATAGTTGAATTACAACAGAATGTTCCACCAGAATTAATAGAAGAAGTTTGGTCAAAAGTCCAAAATAAGATTGATCAAATAGAAAAACCTGATGATATAACCATGTTGCTTGAAAGATCCTCAGGACCTCCAATAACAGTTGAATATATTATTGATTGGAAGGGTGAAGGTGATGAGCCAATTATTATGATGTCTAGATTGGCGCAAAAACTTCAAAAAAAATTAAGCTCTGTTCCAGGGACAGAAAAAACAGCTATATATGGTGAAGCAGAAGAAGAGATAGTTGTTGAAGTTGACTCAGCAAAAATGTCATCTTTAGGATTAACATATCAAGAAATTAGTTTAGCAGTTCAATCATTTGATAATAAGAAACCTGTTGGTGTAGTTTCTGATGAATACTCAGAATTTTTAATTAGACTAAAAGATAATATAACTAGTCCACAAAAAGTTGGCGAAATACCTGTGAAGGTAATAAATCAATCAGAAATCATTAGACTTCAAGACATTGCCGAAGTTTCAATTCAACCAGCCAATCCAGTTGAAGACATATTCTTATATAACGGTAGAAGAGTTATATCTGTTTCTGCAACAGGATCATTTCAACAAAGGGTTTTTGAATATGTACAAAAAATAGATTATCAAGTCGATGATATGCGAAAGTCATTACCAGAAGAATTCAAAATTGAACGAATTTATGATGAGTCAATATATGTCTCTAGTAAATTTGGTGAATTGATTAAAAGCTTTTCGTTAGCATCTTTCTTTGTATTGAGTTTTAGTTTCTTTTTCTTAGGGATTAGGCCTGGAATAATAGTAACTGCTATTTTGCCATTTTCAGTTTCACTAGTTTTACTAGGATGTAGATTAATAGACTTACCTTTACATCAAACATCTATAACAGGAATAATTATTGCTTTAGGATTATTAATTGATAATGGAATTATAGTTGTTGAAGATTATAAATATAGAAGATCTATAGGACTCTCAATAAAAGAATCTATAAATCAAACATTGGTTCATATTTCGACTCCTTTAGCTGCTGCAACTGCGACTACAGTTTTTGCCTTTATGCCTATCGTTACTGGAGAAGGTTCAAGTATCGAATTTGTAGGTGGTATGGCACTAACCGTAATCATGTCAATTGTTTCATCATTACTATTGGCATTGATAATGGTCCCAGTTTTGATGAGTTATATGGAACAAATACCTTATTTTGCAAATATAAATGTTCATGAGGAAGGTTATAAAAATGAAAGAATTCTAAAAAAATATCGAGAATTTCTTACTTGGGCTTTTGATGTTCCAAGGCGGGCAATATTAATTTCTATCTCTCTCCCAATGCTGGGGTTCTTATTATTTAATTCAATTCCAAAAGATTTTTTTCCTGCAAATGATAGGGATATGTTCCGCATCCATATAGAGTTACCTACAAACTCATCTTCAATTAAAACACTTGAAAGAGTAGAAGAAATAAGAAAACAAGTAATCGATAGTAACCTTATTGAGTTAGATAGAGATTATTGGTTTATAGGAAGATGGATGCCTAGGGTATTAATGAATATTGTTGGCGGGGAAGAAAAAACTGGAGCTAATAATCATGCTCAAGCTGTTTTATTTGCAAAAGATTATTTTAAAATGATTGATAATTTGCCGAAGCTTTCAAAAATGCTAGTAGCTAAAAATCCTGACTTGATTATCTTTGTAGATAGTTTTCAATCTGGACCACCAGTATTTTCTGATATTCAATATTCAATTATTGGTGATGATGAAAATATTTTAAGAGCTCTTGGATCAGAATTAGAATTAATTATTAATGATGCACCTGATGTTAGTCACACAAAATCTTTAGCAGGCTATTCAAATACTAATATCGAATTTGAATTTAATAGCTCTAATATTTCACTTTCTGGTAAAAATACTGAGTTACTGGTTAATGAATTATATGCGGAAAATAATGGGATTATTGTAAGTTCTATGCTTGATTCTAATAAAGAAATACCCATAAGAATTAAGGGTGCTCGAGACTCTTCAGATATCATAGGCGATACAAGTTATCTATCAATACCTTCTCAAGATGGAATAGATTTTATTGGAAACTATGGTGAGGCAAGAATAAATAAGACGACATCATATGTTACTAGACGAAATAGTCAAAGGGTTAACCAAGTTGAGGGATGGATATGGACTGGAACACTGCCTCATACAACAGAAAAGTACTTAGAAGAAAACTTTAGAGAATTTGAAAGTACTTTACCGCCAGGATATTCAGTAATAGTTGGCGGTGAAGCAAATACCAGATCTCAGTCTCAATCTCAAATTTTTTCATCTGCAGCTATTTATATTTTGTTAATAACTATTGGTTTAGTATTTGCTTTAAATTCATTTAGACAAACAGCGGTAATTTTATCCGTTGCTATTCTTTCTATAGGACTTTCTTTCTTAGGATTAAAAGTTGGCCAACAAAATTATGGATTTATTGGAACAGTTGGAGCCTTAGGCTTAATTGGCCTTTCAATAAATGACTCAATAATTGTTTTATCTCATATAAAAGAGAAGGCTAATCAAATCGCCATGAAAAAGGCAGATCTAATTGAAGTAGTTATTCGTGCAACAAGACATATCATTACTACATCCCTAACTACATTAGGCGGTTTTTTACCATTAATATTTGCAAATATTTTCTTCAGGCCTTTAGCTTGGGGTATGAGTATTGGAGTTTTAGGAGCTACAATGACTGCTTTATTATATATACCCGCTATGTTTATTTTCCTTAATAAAATTAAGGATTAGAACACTTTTCAGAACAATAGTTTTTCTTAAATCTTTTAATCACCAATGATTCATGAACAAATACGTTGCAAGCTTCACATCTAATCACTTTTTCGAGATTATGTTTTTGTTTATTATTCTTATTTAAATACCTAAAAAATATAAAAATTAATAGAGGTAATATTAAAGGGATAAATTTAAAAAACACCAAAACTTAATTAGATCTATTTGGTCTTGAATTCTTAAGAAAATTCCATGACCAACCTCTTTCATCAGAAGCAAGCTTTGACTCTTCATTTGGATAATTAATATTTATGACTACCCTTAAATCATCTAGAAGATCATAATATCCAAGAGCCTCATATGATTCTTCTAATATTTTTAAAGCTCTATAGTTCTCGCTTGAATTTGGAATGTTTTCAATAACATAATTAGCTCTTCTTACTGCTGCTACATATGCATTAATTGATAAATAATAATCAGCAGCTGATAGTTCATTTCTTGCAATAATATTTCTAAGAAAAACATTCCTTTGTTTTGCATATGGAACATATTGACTATCAGGAAATCTTGTTAAAAATTCTGTAATTTCTGCAAAAGATTCTTTTGCTCCAGATATATCTCTATTAGATAAGTCAGTACTTGATATTCTTATTAATAAATCTCTATCACGTGTATAACTAGATAAACCTTTCATAAAATAGGCATAATCAATATTAGGGTGCCTAGGATGAAGTCTAATGAATTTCTCTGCAGCAGTATGCGCCGCTTCATTATCTGAATTCATAAAATGTGCATAGATTAACTCAACTTGTGCTTGTTCAGCATATTTTCCAAAAGGATATCTGCTTTCAATTTGTTCAAGAGAATCAATTGCACCAAAAAAGTTTTTAGAGCTCATTCTTCTTTGAGCTTGATCATAATAAATTTTCTCAGGTTGTTCTATTTCAGGACCATCCGATCTACATGAGATTAACAAAGAAGCTATAATTGGTAGGAAAATAGCAAATTTATAAATTTTTTTTGAAACTTTCATTATTGATTTGTCATTTTACCTGCATAATTACATTTTGTTCTTGAAAAACATAAAATTAGAACAATTTTTTTAAAATAAGTTCATATGATAAATTCAAAAAAAGTCACATTTGAGTTCTCTAATATGAGATTAGATAAAGTTTCTGCTGAAATGTTTAAAGATTTTTCGAGAACTCAAATTAAAAAATGGATTCTTGAGGGAAGGATATTGTTAAATAATGAACTTGCTTTACCTAAAGATAATGTTTCTGTCGATGATGTAATTGAAATAAACCCAATCACTGAGAAGAAGATTTCTTGGGAGCCAGAAGATATATATTTTGATGTTATTAATGAAGAAAAAGATTACTTAATTATTAATAAGCCCAGCAACTTAATAATGCATCCTGGAGCTGGATGTAACAGTGGCACTTTGGCGAATGGATTGCTTTATAGATATCCTGAACTTGAAAATATCTCTAGATCTGGAATTGTTCATAGATTAGATAAAGATACTTCTGGAGTAATTTTGGTAGCTAGAACTGAAAAATTTAGGAATTATTTTGTAAATGAGCTTCAAGAAAGAAAAGTTAAAAAAAATTATTATGCAGCGGTAGTTGGTAAGATTCTTGGGAGTATAGAAATTAATGATCCAATAGGAAGGGATAAAAATAATAGAACAAAAATGTCTATTAGGACGGATGGAAAGGAAGCTTATTCTTTTGTTAAGCTTAAAGAGAATTTTAATAATTATTCATTGTTAGACATATCAATCAAAACAGGAAGAACTCATCAAATTAGAGTACATCTAGCAAGTAAGAAATTACCAATTATTGGAGACAAGACCTACAACTCATCAGGCAAAATTGCTAAAGATACCCCGGGAGAATTAATTAAGTTTATAAGAAATTTTCCTAGGCAAGCATTACATTCAAGATCATTATCTTTTTCTAATCCGGATACTCAAGAAAGTATAAGCTTTAATGCACCTTTAGAGAAAGATATACAAAACTTGATCAATAACCTCAAAAAACATATTTAAATGTGTTAAAAAAGCTTGTTTTTATAAGTATGATTAATGTATAAACCTCATTCTTAGGTAATTATTATGAAGTTAGCTGGAAATGA
>MDTG01403585.1_pt1 | contig 22611 bp, 29 predicted proteins | sample 811421 | NCBI WGS metagenome assembly MDTG01 (sample SAMN05326645, study PRJNA326480) | marine metagenome | isolation source: seawater | place: Pacific Ocean: South East | collected 2011
ATTAGATGATGATTTAGATTTACAAGAGCCAAAAAAATATAAAGTTTTTTTATTAAATGACGATTATTCAACAATGGATTTTGTTATTGATGTATTAGTTAAGGTATTTAGAAAAAGTGTAGATGAATCAGCAAATATTATGTTAAACATACATAATAATGGAAGAGAAGTATGTGGTGTTTATACACACGAAATAGCAGCAACTAAAGTTGGACAAGTTAAAACTCTAGCTCGTGAAAAGGGTTTTCCTTTAAAAGCTGTAATGGAAGAAGAATAAAATGATAAGTAAAGAATTAAGAAGTATTTTCTCACAAGCTGTGGGTTATGCAAAAAGTAGTAAACATGAGTATTTAACATTAGAACATATTTTTTTAATGTTATTACATGATGAATCTATAGAAAATTTATTTATAGATTTAGGGGTAGATTCAAATAAACTATTTGATGATACAAAAAAATATATTGATGAGAATACACCAAAATTACCAGAAGATATTGAAGATGAACCTTTAGAAACTATTTCACTAACTTCTACAATTGAGTATATGGTAGCACATACTCAAACAAGTGGAAGAGGAAATGCAACAGTTGAAGATATGTTTGTAGCAATTTTAAAAGATGAGAAGTCTTATGCTCTTTATCTTTTAAAAACTTTAGGTATTGAAAGAATTGATATATTAGAAGAGATTTCACATAAAGAAGAAGATGACCTAGTTGAAGAAGTAGAAGATAAGAGTAATAAAGTATTAGATAAAAACTCTACAGAATTAGTATCTGTTGCACAAAAAGGTGAGATAGACCCAGTTATTGGAAGAGAAAAAGAGATTTCAAGAGTAATTGAAATTTTAAGTAGAAGAAAGAAAAATAATCCAATATTAGTAGGTGAACCAGGTGTTGGTAAAACTGCTATTGCTGAGGGACTTGCTTTACAAATTGCACAAGAGCAAGTACCTGAATTTTTACATGATGCAAAAGTATTCTCTTTAGATATGGGTTCTATGATTGCAGGAACTAAATATAGAGGAGATTTTGAAAAAAAATTAAAATCTTTACTTCAAGAAGTTGTAAAAGTTCCTAATGCAATTTTATTTATTGATGAGATTCATACAATAGTTGGAGCTGGAAGTGTAGGTGGTTCTGCAATGGATGCTTCAAATATTTTAAAACCAATGCTTTCAAATGGAAAATTAAGATGTATTGGTGCTACAACCTTTGCTGAGTATAGAAATGACTTTTCAAAAGATAAAGCACTTTCTAGAAGATTTGCTAAAGTAGATGTAGAAGAACCATCAATTGAGGATTCAATCTTAATCTTAGATGGATTAAAATCAAAATATGAAGAATTCCATGGTATTAAGTATTCAAAAACAGCAATTAGAAGTGCAGTTGAATTAAGTAAAAAGTATATTACTGATAGATTTTTACCTGATTGTGCAATTGATGTAATTGATGAGGTTGGAGCTTCAAAGAAAATCTCTTTAGTTGCAACTTTAAAAACAAAATCTAAGAAAAATATAACAGTTTCTCAAGAAGATATTGAAAATACAGTTGCAAAAATGGCTCATATTCCAGCTAAAAGTGCAACTAAATCTGATTTATCTTTATTAAAATCTTTAGAAAAAAATATGCAAAAAAGAGTTTATGGACAAGATGATGCAATTACAACTATTGTACAGTCTATTAAGAGAAATAAAGCAGGACTTGGTTTAGATAAAAAGCCAATAGGAAGTTTCTTATTTACAGGACCTACTGGTGTTGGTAAAACAGAAGTTGCAAAAGAGTTATCTTTACAATTAGGTGTTCATTTTGAAAGATTTGATATGAGTGAATATATGGAGGCTCATACAATTTCAAGACTTATTGGAGCACCTGCTGGATATGTTGGATTTGAACAAGGTGGATTATTAACTGAAGCCATTAGAAAGCATCCTCATACAGTACTTTTACTTGATGAAATTGAAAAAGCACATCCTGATTTAATGTCAGTTTTATTACAAGTTATGGATAATGCAGAGTTAACTGATAATGCAGGAAATAAAGCTGATTTCCAAAATGTAATACTTGTAATGACATCAAATTTAGGAGCTACTGAAGCAAATGTTATGGGATTTGCAAAAGATGATAATCTAAATGAAAATAAAGCAATAGCAAAATTCTTTGCACCAGAGTTTAGAAATAGACTTGATAGTGTTGTTTCTTTTGAAAGTTTATCAATTGACGTTGTAACAAAAGTTGTTGCTAAATTTATTAGTGATTTAGAAGAGCAATTAAGTGATAAAAATATTAAAATTAAAATAACAGTAAGAGCTAAAAAAGAGCTTGCAAGTATTGGTTATGATAAAACAATGGGGGCACGACCACTTAATAGAGTGATTTCTGATAAAATTAAAAATGTATTAACAGATGAAATTTTATTTGGAAAACTTAAAAAAGGTGGACTTGTAAATATCGACTTTAAAGAAGAATTTATATTTGAATATATCGTTTAATAACACGATTTATATACAATTGTAAATTAAGATAATTAAAGTTTAATTACTTTCTTAAGATAAAGAAAGTAAAATTCGAAATTATTTTATAAAAGGATCAAAACAAATGACAAAGATTTTAATAAGTTCTGCAGTTGCAGTTTTACTATTAACAGGATGTGGTGAAGATAAAAAAGTTACAACTGAAGTAGCTAAAGCAGTTGAACCTGTAAAAACTGAAGTAGTAAAAGTTACTGAAGATACAACTACTGTTGTAAAAGAAGCTACAGCAGAAGTTAAAGAGACTGTAATGAAAGCAGCAACTGAATTAAAAACTACTGTAAATGAAGCAGCTACAAAAGTTGTTGAAAATACAACTGCAGCAGTTAAAGAAACTACTGCAAATGTAGTTGAAACTGCAAAAACAGCAATTGCAACAGGATCTATGGATTCAAAAGAAATTGCAAATGCATCAGTTGCTGCAGTTACAGCTAAAGCTGTTGAAGTAAAAGACTCAGCAAAAGAAGTAGTTACTTCAACAGTTGAAAAAGCAAAAGAAACTACAACAGCAGCTGTTTCACAAACAGTTGAAAAAGCAAAAATGGCAGTATCAGATGCTACAGAAAGTGCTAGTGCAAAAGTTACAGATACAGTTGCAGCAGTTACTGCTACAAAAGAAGCAACAAGTGAAAAAGCAGAAGCAGTTAAAACTGAAGCAGTTGCAAAAGTAGCAGCTGCAGCACCTTCAATTAATGCACAAGCATTATTTGGTGCGTGTGCTGGTTGTCATGGTCAAAATGGTGAAAAACCTGCATTAGGAAAATCACAAGTTATTCAAGGTTGGGATAAAGCAAAAGTTATTGAAGCTTTAAATGGTTATAAGGATGGCTCTTATGGTGGAGTAATGAAAGGTGTTATGAAAGGTCAAGTTGCGACTAAATCAGATGCTGAAATTGATGCATTAGCAGAATTTATTTCTAACTTATAATATATAAAGAAGGAACTCCTTCTTTATATAAACTTCTTTTTAGATATAATCTTTATAAAAATAAGGTTTATATTTGAATATCTACCCTTTAGATAAAAACTCATATATTTTTCCAAACCCAATTTATGCTGATGATAAAGGCCTTTTAGCTTATGGTGGTGATTTAAATCCTTCTCGTATTATGACTGCATATTTAAATGGAATATTCCCATGGTATAACGAATCTGATCCAATTTTGTGGTGGAGTCCAAATCCTAGATGTATATTAGATTTTGAAGATTTTAAAATATCAAAAAGTCTTAGGAAAGTTATAGATAAAAACATATTTGAAATTAAGTTTGATACAAATTTTACTCAAGTTATGAAAGAGTGTAAAAATATAAATAGAGAGAATCAAAAAGGTACATGGATTCAAGATGAATTAATTGAGGCATATACTAAACTACATGAAATGGGCTTTGCACACTCTTTTGAAGCTTATTTCAATGGTGAATTAGTTGGTGGTGGATATGGTATTAATATAGGAAATATTTTTTGTGGGGAATCTATGTTTGCTAAAAAAACTGATGCTTCAAAAGTTGCATTATATTTTTTAGTACAAAGATTAAAAGAAAAAGGTTTTTCTTTTATAGATTGTCAAATACCAACTCCACATTTATTATCTTTGGGTGCAAAAACAATAGATAGAAATGAGTTTATTTTAAGTGTGAAAAAATCATCTGAGAATTTAAAAGAATTCTAAATAATAAAGGAAAATTATGGCTGGTAATAATGAAAATAATCCCTTACATGGAATAAAACTAGAAATGATTCTAAATGAATTAGTTGATGAGTTTGGATGGGAAGAGTTAGATAAAAGAATAAAGATAAACTGTTTTTATAATAACCCATCTATAAAGTCATCTTTGAAGTTTTTACGAAAGACTCCTTGGGCTAGAACTAAAGTTGAAAATTTATATATTAGAACTTTTAAAAAATCATAATATATAAAAACTAATGAAGATTATACTAATATACATATTCAAAAATTTATAGGATATTTAAAATGATAAAAAAAATAGATACAAATAGTGAAGAGTTTCAAACTGAATTTGAATTAACAAAACAATTTACAGATAAAGTTGTTAAAAATTTTAACTTTGCATATAATCCAAATGATGAAGTAAATGAATCAATTCAAATGGGACTTGCTAGAAATAAAATGATATATGGAAAAAGGTATTGTCCATGTTTTATGGTTATTGGTGAGACTAAAGAGGAACAAAAAGCAGCTGATAATAGGTTATGTCCATGTAAACCAGCTCTTGAAAAAGAGATTCCAGAAACTGGAAATTGTCACTGTGGAATTTTCTGTACACCTGAATTTGCAGATAAAAGTGCAAAAGAAGAAGATTTACATGATGCAATCGCAACTCATTCAAGAGGAATTACTAAAGAAGAGTGTGAGCAGTTATTATTAAAACAAGAAGTAAATTCTCAAGAACTAGAATCATTATTAGAAGCACGAGACTTAGGTTTTGTAAAGTTCAATCTTATTGATACAAGAGAGTGGATGGAATGGGTAGGTACAAGAATTAAAGGAACAGATTATTTAGTTCCTACAACATCATTTTACCAAGCACTTGAGAGAGTTGATGACCAAAAAGATACACCTGTTATTGTTTACTGTTTAAGTGGTAGTAGATCTGCTTATTGTCAAAGAATTATGCTTGACTTAGGATATAAATCTGTTGCAAACTTAGATTATGGAATTTCAACGTTCCAAGGTGAAAGAGAAAGTGGAGAAGAATAAAATAGTTTAATTACTAAAACTTTTATTACTCTTTGGATGAATCTTTTTAGGATTCATCCTTTTTATAGTAAGATAAATTTTCTTTATTATCTTCAGTATATTTTTTTAATAAATGCATAATTGATATGAAAAATGTCACCATCGCAGGTCCAATAATCATCCCCCAAAATCCAAATGTTGAAAGTCCAGCTACAATTGAAAAGAATATTAAAATCTCATTTACCTTTGTAGGAGTTTTTACAACTTTTTGATTTATATATTTTATGATAATTGGTTTAGCAAAAGTATCAGCAAAAACTGAAATCATTAGTATTGAATAAACTGCTATTACAATAGCATTAGTAATTGAACCTGTCATTGCTTCATAAATTACTACAGGTAACCACATAATAATTCCTCCAATAACAGGAATTAATGATGCAAAACCATATAAAACACCAAGTAATAATCCATCATATCTATAAAATGTTAGAAAGAATCCAAATAAAAAGCCTTGAAAAATCGCTGTAATTAATATAGAGTATAAAACTACTGTCATTACATTTGATGATTCATAAAAAAGAGTAATGGAATCATCTTTTTTTATTGGTAATAATCCTTTTACAAACGTAGATAAACCTGTTGCATAAAGTGTAAAGAAAAAGAAAAATATTAAAATCATAACCATATCAATCATAAATCTAGCAGAGTTTTTACCTAAGTAAGCACCAACTGATAGTATGTTTTGAACAACTTCTCTTACATCTATTTTTGCTAAGATTTGAGTTAATTGTTCTTTTAAAAATAAGAAATCATCTGAAATATTTTCAACCCAGAATTTAATATTATCAAAAAGTCCAAATAAAGCTTGCTTATCTACATGATTAAAGAAGTTAGCAAAGGCAAAAATACAATACATTACTGGAATAAAAAATATTCCTGCAAGTGTAACTGTCATAATAACTGAAGATAAAGTTCTACTTTTTAATCTATTCTCTAGAAACAGTGTTAAAGAGTTTGTAGCAACTGCTAAAAGTAGGGCAACAAACATTGCTTTTAAAAATGGACTAAATAGCTCCACCATAAAAAATATTGTAATAGCTGCTATGAAGATTAAAAAGTAAACTGGTTTCAAAATAAACTACCTTCCTGATCTAATTTTTCGCTTGCTGGATATGAAAGTCTAAACATTTCATAAGTTTTTATTGAAGCAACTCTTCCTCTTGCAGTTCTTTCTATAAAACCATTTGCAAGTAAGTATGGTTCAATTGCATCTTCAATTGTACCCTCATCTTCACTAAGTGCGGCAGCCATAGTTGAAAGTCCCATAGGTTTGCCTTTATTTGAAACTAGAAGTTCAAGAAGGTTTATGTCCATTTCATCAAAACCACTTTCATTTACTCCTAGTTCATCTAGTGCAAATTTACATCTTGCTAAATTTATACTCTCTTCATTTTCTACTTCAGCAAAATCTCTTACACGTCTTAGAAGTCTTAATGCAACCCTTGGAGTTCCTCTACTTCTTCTTGAAATTTCATCTGCTGCATCATCTTGACAATATTTATTTAGTTTTTCTGATGCAATTTGTATGATCTTTGCTAATTCTTGATGATTATAAAATTGCATTCTAAAGTGCATTCCAAACCGTTCACGTAAAGGATTTGAAAGCATTCCTGCTCTTGTTGTTGCTCCAATTAGTGTAAATCTTGGTAAATCAATTTTAACAGTTTGTGCAGCAGGTCCTGAACCAATTATGATATCTAATCTATAATCTTCCATTGCAGGATAAAGTATCTCTTCAACAGCAGGTGATAATCTATGTATTTCATCAATAAATAAAATATCACCTTCTTCTAAGTTTGTTAAAATTGCAGCTAAATCTCCTGATTTTTCAATCATAGGTCCTGCTGTAATTTTAATATTTGTATTCATTTCATTTGATATTAAATACGAAATAGTTGTTTTTCCAAGTCCAGGAGGTCCATAGAATAATATATGGTCTAAAGCTTCATTTCTTTTTTTAGAAGCTTCAATAAAAACTTTTAAATTTCTTTTTATCTTTTCTTGACCAATGTAATCATCCCAAGAAGAGGGTCTTAAACTTATCTCATTATTATCTTCTTCAAAAGATACAGATTCAACTTCTACTATTCTTTCCATACTCTAGTATTCTTCGTCTTTTGAAGGGAATGATGAGTCTTGAACATCACTTCTATATTGATTTACAGACTCTTTTACTAATTGAGCACCATTTAAATAGTGTCTTACAAATTTTGGTTTAAAATCTTCAAAGAAACCTAACATATCTGACCAAACTAATACTTGACCATCTGTTACATTTCCTGCACCAATTCCAATAATAGGTATATTAACAGCTTCCGTAATTTTTAAAGCAGCATCACTCATAACACCTTCAACAACAATAGCAAAAGCACCTGCTTTTTCAACAGCAATTGCATCACGAATTAATTGTTCTGTATCTTCTTGTGTTTTCCCTCTAACTTTATATCCACCCTCACTTCTTACATATTGTGGCATAAGACCAATATGTCCCATAACAGCAACTGAGTTAGATGTAAGATGTTTTATAATATCTGCTCTATCTTCTCCACCTTCAATTTTAACAGCAGCAGCATTTGTTTCTTGATAAACTTTTACTGCATTTTCTAAGGCTTGATTTTCGTTTATATATGTACCAAATGGCATATCTAAAATAACAAAAGCTTTAGGAGCACCTTTACATACAGCTTTTGTATGATAAATCATTTGATCAAGTGTAGCTGAAAGAGTATCTGGCATACCTGCAAAACTCATATTTAAACTGTCACCTACTAAAATCATATCTGCAACTTCTTCAAAAAGTTTTGCAAAAAGTGCATCGTAAGCTGTTATCATTGTAAGTTTTTTATTGTTTTTAGAATTCTTAATTTTTGTTACATTCATTTTTTCAAAATCATTTTTTATAATACTCATTTTATATTTATCCCATTATTTAACTTAAGAGATATTTTATCACAAAAATCTTTTTTATAAATAAATAGCAGTATAAAGAACCTTTATAAAGTCAGATTAAACATGAGTTTAGATAATATACAAGCTATTAATTAATTAGGATATATTTTAATGAGTGAAAATATTGATAAAAAACTTGTAGGTTATATTACAGCCTCATACCCAGATAATAACTTTACAGTGGATTTAGCCTTAAGTATGAAAGAAGCAGGAGTTGATACTTTAGAATTAGGAATTCCTTTCTCTGATCCAGTTGCTGATGGTCCAGTTATTGAAAAAGCTAATTTAATTGCATTAAATAAAGGCTTTAAGTTAAAAGATCTTTTTGAAGTATCTTCAAAAACAGCACCACATATGGATACATTGTGGATGGGATATACTAATCCTTTTTATAGATATGGAATTGAAAAGTTTTTACAAAAAGCAGATGAATTTGGAATAAAAGGAACTATTATTCCTGATTTACCTTTTGAAATGGCAGAAAATCTTTTACCTTTATATAAAAAATATAATAAAGCAAATATTTCATTTGTAGCACCAACTGATAGCCAAGAGCGAATTAAAGAGATTATCACTGATAGTCAGAAATTTATTTATATGGTTGCTTATGCTGGAATAACAGGTAGTGGACAAAGTGAAGATTTATCAAAAATTATTGAAAATGTAAGAAAATATTCTAAAACACCTTTATATATTGGTTTTGGTGTTGATGAAAATACTTGTAAAGAAAAATCTAAAGGTGTTGATGGAGTAATTGTTGGAAGTGCTTTTGTTAAGCATATTATAGATGATTCTTTATCAAACAATGAAAAAATTTCAAAAATCACTGCAATAGCAAAAGAAATAAAAGAAAAAATAAACGAATAATTATGCATATTTTAAACAAAGATATTGAGTTTTTAGAAGAGCAAAGAGATTGCTCTTATTTTGAAGATAAAATATCTGATATTAGATATAAATATATGTTCTCATGTCCTCCTAGTTCTTATCAAGAGATGTTAGAGCGAGGTTGGAGACGTTTTGGGAAAATGCATTTTGTACCAGAATGTAGATCTTGTACAAAGTGTGTTTCAATGCGAATTGATGTTGCAAACTACAAGTTTTCAAAATCTGAAAATAGAGTTATAAATAAAAATAGAGATACAAAACTCTATATTAGACCTCCTTCTATGACAATGGAGCATTTAGAGTTATATGATAAGTATCATGAGTTTATGAATAGAAAAAAAGACTGGCCTTACTCTCCAATTGATGCAAATGAATATTCAAAATCTTATGTAGAATCTAAAGAAGAGTATGCAAAAGAGTTTTTATATATGAAAGATAATAAATTAGTTGGTGTTGCTTTAGTTGATATTCTACCTAATGCCATCTCTTCAATTTATTGTTATTATGATCATGATTATGCAGACTTATCATTAGGAAAATTTTCAATTTTAGCACAAATAAAAATTGCAAAAGAGATGAATGTTCCTTATATATATTTAGGTTATTGGATAAAAGATCATTTTTCTATGGGTTATAAAGAATCTTATACACCTTTTGAAATATTAGAGAATAGACCTAATTTAGATGAAGAAACTATATGGAAAAAATATGAATTATAATATTGTTGTGATTGTAAGTATTGTTATTTGTGCTATACTTTCTTTGTTATTAAGTTATTATGGAGTTCTTATAATTTTAGATGAAGATAGTTCTCTTTTTAAAATAACTCAATTAATCGTAGCTATAGTGTCAATGACAACATTTTATGCTCCTATAAAACATTTATTATTAAAGTATATGGATGTAGATGAGAGTGAAAGTGAGAATATAAATGATTAAATATTTATTTCCTTTTTTATTTATTTTAACAATTGTAAATGCAGAAAATATTAATACACAAGATGAAGAATTAGCTGATGAATACCCTATTGAAAATATAGATGAAACAAGAATTGATCCATCTGTTGATTGCTTGATTTTACAAGATGAAAACTCAATTATTTGTAAATTTGAAACAAATCGATCTACTAGTGATCAAGATATTGTAGTTCAATGGATTGATCCACAAGGTGATGTTTCAAGAAGTAGAAATATGATAGTTCCAGCAGGTCATGCTTCAATTTATGATTATAGATATATTAATGGTAGACTTTTAGGCTCTTGGACTTTTAAAGTTTTAGAAAATGATAAAGAGTATACAACTGATTTTGAATTAAAATAGTTAATTGTATAAGAAAATTCTTATACAATTAATCTTGTTATATTATAAGCAATAAATGAGAATATCCAGGCAGTTGCTGTCGTAAATACAAATAAATAAACTAAATACTTCCATCCCCCAGCTTCTTTTGCAAAAACCATTGATGCAGCTAAACAAGGTAAATATATCATTACAAATACTATAAATGATATGGCTGATGCAAATGGAATATTGTTTTTAATCTTTTCAAGTAAACCTTTAGAGTTCTCGTCATTATCCTCACCTAAACCATATAAAATACCTAAAGTAGAAACAACAATCTCTTTTGCTGCTAATCCTGTTTCAAGTGCAATTGACATTTTCCAATCAAAGCCTAATGGAGCAAAGAATGGCTCTGAAAACTTACCAATTTTTCCTAAGTATGAGTTTTCTAAGTTATATAATGCAAGTTTACCACTAAGATAACTTTGCTCTTCTTCACTCATTGCTTGCTCGATTTTAACTGAGTATTGTTCTTCAATAAGTGGATATTTTGGATAGTTTGATGCAAACCAGATTAAAATTGATGCCGCTAAAATATATGTTCCTGCTTTCTTTAAATACATATAAGCTTGATTTGAAACTGTATGTCTGATTAGTTTAAACGATGGCATTCTATATTTTGGCATTTCCATAACAAAAGGTTCATCTTCACTTTTAAATACTACAATTTTTAATACTTTTGCAGCAACTAAACCTAATAATGCACCTGAGATATAGATTATAAATATTACATTTCCTGCGTTTTCAGCTGAGAAAAAGGCACCAGTAAATAAAACATAAATAGGTAATCGTGCACCACAAGACATAAATCCTATAATAAATAGTGTAAGTAATCTATCTTTTTCATTTTTAAGTGTTCTTGCTGCCATATAAGCAGGAACTGAACACCCAAAACCTGTAACTAAAGGAATAAATGATTTCCCATGTAAACCAAATTTATGAAAGAATCCATCAAGTAAAAAAGCAACTCTACTCATATACCCAGTTGTCTCAAGTAAGGCAATTCCAAAGAATAAGATTACAATATTTGGTAAAAATAAAATAACAGCTCCAACACCTGCAATTGCTCCATCTGCGACAATAGAAGCAAATTCATTATCTCCTAATATTTCTTTTGTAGAATCAATTAAAGATGCAAAAAAACTATCAATCATATCCATTGGAATATTTCCAAGAACGAAAGTCAATTGGAATAATCCCCACATTAAAAATAGGAAAATTGGAATACCAAATATTTTATGAATTAAAAGTCCATCAATTTTTTCTGTAAGTGTTTTTTGCACTGAAACTTTTTGTTTAACAGTCTCAGTAACAGCACCTTTTGCAAAAGCAAACTTTTCATCATTAAAAATATCTTCAACATTTTTTGTATTATAATGGATATTTAAATGCTCAAATGCATTATTTAAAATAGGCTGTAATTTAACCCAAATTGGTTCATCATGAAATACTTTATAAGTTTGTTTATCTTCTTTTAAAAGTTTTAAAGCTAACTCTCTATATGTACAATGAGTTTTAAAACCAGTCTCTTTAAAAAGCTTTGAAATATTTTCTATTTCTTCTTCAATTACATCTGAGAAGATAAGTTTTGTAGGAAGTTTTTTATCTTCAAATTTTGTCACAATTGCTTCAATAACTTCATTAATACCGATATTTTTCGCAGCACTTGTTTTAAAACAAGGTTTTCCAAGAATTTTACTTAATTGTTTTTCATCAATTTGAATATCTTCTTTTTGTGCTTCATCTATCATATTTAAAGCAATAATCATTTTTTTGTCTAATGCTAATAATTCCGATGTTAAATATAAGTTTCTTTCTAAATTTGTTGAATCTAGAACATTTAGAATAATATCGTATGGCGAATTATCTAAAAACTCTTTTGTAACTTTTTCTTCAAGTGTATATTCATTTAGTGAATATGCTCCTGGTAAATCAGTAATTTCAATTTTATAATCTTTATACGTTAAAAAAACTTCTTCTTTAGCAACAGTAACTCCTGAAAAGTTACCAACTTTTAATCTCGCATTTGAGATTGAATTAATAAGCATTGATTTTCCAACATTAGGTTGTCCAACTAATGCAACTTTTATTGTTTTATTGTTCATCTTCTATCTCTATTTTCGCAGCTTCTGAAAATCTTATAGCTACTTTTGTATTTTTGATTTTAACTTCCATTGTACTTCTTGCAAGAGTTATCTCTTCAACTGTTACTTTAGAACCTTTTACCATACCAAATGAATAAAATCTATTTTTTAATTCACTTTCACAATTTACAGCCTTTATAACTGCAATATCTCCGATATTTAACTTATCTAGAGTCATTTTCTACCTTTTTAAAACTAATAATGATTATTATAACAAAATTTAACTTCTCATATCTTGATTAATATCAACTATCATTATGATGATTAATATTAAATGATAATAATTACTATTTGTTATTTTAAAAAACTTTAGATATACTACTTTAAATTAGATAATTATAAGAGGCATATTTACATGATTAATAGTGAAGAAGCGATTGAAGAGTTAAAAAAAATTGTTAAACAAAAAGGTCTTAAATATACTGAACAAAGAGAAATTGTACTTAGTATTTTAATTCATGCAGAAGATCACTTAAGTGCAGAAGAAGTTTATAATGAAATAAAAACAAAGCATACTGATTCAAATATCGGTATTGCTACAGTATATAGAGCACTTAGTTTTTTAGAAGAAGTAGATTTAATTACATCAATTACTTTTGGTAGTGATGGTAAAAAATATGAAAGCAATGCAAAATCACATCATGATCATTTGATTTGTACTGAATGTGGAAAAATAGTAGAGTTTTTAGATGATGAGATTGAAAAAAGACAAGAAAGAATTGCAAAGAAAAATAAGTTTAAAATTACAAATCATTCTATGCAATTATATGGAACATGCGAGGATTGTCAATAATATATTAAGAGTTTCCTCTTAATATATTTTAAATACTTTTATAAAATTTCTTCTTTTATATTTTCAACCCAATTTTTAATTCTTTCATCTGTTAAATCATCTTGATTATCTTCATCAATTACTAAACCTACAAATTTTCCATCTATTTCAGCTTTAGAATCATCAAACTCATAACCTTCAGTTGATGTAAATCCAACAATCTTTGCACCACTTGTACTTACTTGTTCATAAATAATTCCTAAGGCATTACAAAAATCATCTGGGTAACCATCTTGATCTCCTAAACCAAATAAAGCAAGGGTTTTATCAACTAAGTTAATTGTTTTAAATGAATCCCAAGCTTCATCCCAATCATCATTTAATTCTCCTTCACCCCAAGTAGAACCACCTAAAATAACTCTTTTATAATCATTTATTTTAGCTACATCAGTTTGGCTTAAATCAAATACCTCAATATCTCCTAATTCACTTGCAATTTTACTTGCGATTTCTTCTGAATTTCCTGTACTACTTCCATAAAATAATGCTGTTGACATTTTAACTCCTATATATTTTTTCTAATTATTGACCTTAAAGAATAAGGTATCGCTTTTATTTGATATGTTTTATATTTTAATTCATCTACAAAAACAGGTATATGTCTTGTAAAATCATTGTCTTTTGGATAAATCAAATATACTTGATTAAATTCACCTTTGTTTATCACTTTTATTGCATTATCTACTTCATTTTGTATATTTGGATTTTTTCTTTGGATATTTTTCCATGAAGTATATATTTTTAATGCGCAAACATCTTTTTGTTTTATTGATATTGAATCAGCTAAATCTTTTACTTCTTTGTCTTTATGTAATTTTCTTAATTTTTCTAAAACAAATTCATGAAAAAGTAAATTTTTATCTATTAATAGTTGCATTTTATTATTAATAAAACAGTGTGATATTAATTTTGCAGCTGGTAATAAGTTTTTACTATTTACAATAATTAACTTCTTTGTTTTTGAAGAAGTATAATTGTTTATAATATTCGTAGAATTTATACAAATATTAAACTCTTTATTTTTTGGTTTTATTCTTATATTGCATTGTGGTAATAGTACTTTTATCTTTGATTCAAATGCAATTTTTAAAGGTAAAACTGCTAAAGATTTTTGCTCATATTTACTAAATGTACATACAGAATTTAAAACAAAATTACTAAGATGTAAAAATAATTGTCTTAGTTTAAACTCAGAATCAAAAGTATCAAAATCTTTTGATAACAACTCTTTATTTCCATCAAATCCTACAAAATCATTGTAATTCATCCTACTTTCCTTTACAATTAGCGTAGCAATCGTTACAGTCTTTAATTCCCATAACTTTTACATACTCTTCATATACACAAGATACTGATCTTTTTGCACATACAAAAGGGATATTTTTCTTTTTGGCTTCATTTTTATATTTAAGCATAGTATTATGATTTAAAAAAGAAGTAAGCATTAAAATACAGTCTGTATCTATTGGAACTTTTTTTCTAGGAGCAGAGGATTTTTTTCTAGCATCCCAGTGATTTATTGTTTTTGCTCCAAGACTTTCTAACATGGTTGAAATGTGTGAGATTTTATCTCCACCTATAATTAATATACTCATAATTTATCCCTGCCTTAGCAAGTGCAACCAGTTGGTTTTACTAAGTCTTTTTTATTTGATATCTCTATTTGATACATATTTAATCCTTGTATTGATAATCATTATTGTAATGTTATCAGCGCGAAGCTTAAATATTAATTAATATTGATAATAAATATCATTAATGTTTTAAGATTAAAAAATAAATTGAATTTGTATTAAAAAAGTTTGTGAGAGTTTATAAAAGAAAATAGGTTATAAAACCTACTTCTTTTTTGTGCCTTGTGGAGAGTATTTAAAGAATACAAATAAAACTGCAAGCATTACTAATACTGTTAATACTGACATAAAACTAAGTTCTACTTCTGAACTTGTTCCATCTAATGTTCTTTGGTAATCTTTAGGCATAAATAAAAACAATGTTGATAAAAGCATAAAAGAAGCTGTTGTAACTGCTATTAAATGTGCAATAACCTTATGTAGTTTTGTAATATAGAAATCTTTTACCATTTTCCAAGTTAAAAAACCTGCAAGTAATACGATTCCAAGTACGATCATTTCTTCATATTGTGGTTCCAATATTAATATCCTTATTATAAGTTGTTGTATTCTATGTATAATCTACTTAAAAAATACTTATTTTTATTTATTAAAATCTTTTATAAAATCTCTTAAAATCTCTGCATGGTCAAAAACAAGTTTTTCAAAAGGTATATCTTCTAGTTTATAAATATAAACATCTTTTGCATCATCTGCAGCTTTTGGAATCCCATAAGCCTTACATACAAAAACGCAAGAGACACAATGAAATCTTTTATCTCTTAATGGATTTGAATAGACACCTAAAAGTTTTTCTATTTTAACATCAAGTGTAACCTCTTCCTTCATTTCTCTTATAACTGCATTTTCAACACTTTCTCCAATATCTACAAAACCACCTGGAATTGCTATGCCTTTTGGTTCATTTAGTCTTTGAATTAATACAATGCCTTGAAAAACATCTTTTTCATCATATAGTTTTATTATTCCATCACTTGCTAGATGTGGAGTTTTAAGTTCAAAATTAGCGATAATATATCCTTTGTAAAAAGAAATATTTTAGCATAATATAGATGATAAAACTACAATTAAATACAAGGTAATTAATTATATCAAAATTTAAAAAATTAAATTAAATATAAAATAAGATAAACAATTGTAATATATTGTAAACAATTATATTAAAAGGTATTTAAATGCAAATAATTATATATAATCAAAAAGGTGGTGTTGGTAAATCAATGATTGCAACACAGTTAGCACTTAGTTTTGATACAACTATTGTAGAACTAGATCCATATGGAATGCTAAGTGATACTTTAGGTAAGGACATAGTTTATAAAGTAGGATTAAATGAAAATGTTCCAAATATAAAAGAGGGCGATGTTATTTATGATTTTGGTGGTTTTGATGATTTAAGACTTGATGAAGTTTCAAAAAATGCTGATTTAATTATTATTCCTTTTAATCCAACAATAAATTCACTAGGAACAACACTAAAAAGTTATAAAAGAGTTAAAGAACAAAATGTACCAATATTATTTGTAGTAAATGCAGTTTTAAACGATAAAGATGTGGAAGAGTCTATAAATTTTATTAAAGAGAATACGCAAGATGATATTGAGTATTTTGTAATTCCTCATACAAGAGCATTACAAACAGTAGAAAATGAAGGAGTAAGTATTATAGAGTTTGCAAATACAAGTGGATTAAGAAAACATACTTATAGAAAAATTAGTGCTACAATGAAAGATTTAGTTAAAACAATTGAAGAATACTTATAGAAATTTTTAAAAAGGTATATTATGGCAAGAGCAAAATTTGAAAACTTGAAAAATATAGAAAATAAAGAGATTTTTACACATAAAGATTTACAACAAAAAAAAGCAGGACGTCCAAGTGGAAGTAGTGTAAAAAAAGAGCAGTCAAATGCTTCTTTAACAATTGCATTAACTCCAAGTCAAAAAGAAGAATTAGAAAAATATGCAAAAAAAGAGTATAGATCAGTTGGAAGTGTAATCAAAATGCTTCTAATTAAAAATGAAATTATAAGTATAAATGAATAAGGATTAAATATGGAAGAGATGAATATACAATGTCCATACTGTTTACAAGCTATAACCGTTTTAGTAGATACTGGAGTTTATGAATATACAACATTAATTGATGATTGTGAGGTCTGTTGTAGGCCAATTGAAATATCTTATAGTGTTGAAGATGGCAGAGTTTCCTCCCTTTCATATAATAGTATAGAGGGTAATGAATTTTAAAATATTTATTAATTAACAAAAAATACCTATGAAAAATATCTGAGTATTGTAAAGTATCAAAAATATTTACAAAAGAGGTATATAGTTTTGAAAAGAGCAGTTGTTTTAATGAATATGGGTGGACCAAATAATGTAGAGGAAGTAAAAGTTTTTTTAAGAAATATGTTTAATGATAAATATATTATTGGCGCACCACAACCAATTAGAGCAATGATTGGTGAATTAATTATCTTTAAAAGATTAAAAGAGTCTCAAGAAAACTATAATAAACTAGGTGGGATGTCTCCTATTGTAGGACATACTAAAAGATTAGTAAGAAGACTTAATAGAGAACTTGATGCAGATGTATTTCATGAAATGAGATATACACCTCCTTTTGCAAGTGAAGTAATGCAAAAACTTGTAGATTATGATGAAATCTACGCTATTCCTATGTATCCCCATTATTCAAGTACAACTACCAAATCTTCAATTGAAGATTTTATGAAAGTTGCTAAAAAGTATAATCTAGATAAAAAAGTAAAAACAATTGATAGTTATTATGAAAATAAGAATTATAATAAAGCAATAGTTGAGAGAATTAAACAAACACTAAAAGAGGGTGAAAATTCAGAAGATTTTGAGCTGATTTTTTCAGCTCATGGTTTAACACAAAGAATTGTTGATAAAGGTGATTTATACCAAAAGCATATTTTAGCAAATGTAGAATGTGCTAAAAAAGAGTTAGAAGAGCAAGGTGTTAAGTTTAAAAATATACATGTAGCTTATCAATCAAGACTTGGACCAATGGAGTGGTTAAGACCTTATTTAGAAGATAAATTAGCAGAAATAGAATCAAAAGTAATACTCTATCCAATATCTTTTACAGTTGATAACTCTGAAACTGAATATGAACTAGATATGGAGTACTTAGAAGTAGCAGAAGAGTTAGGACTTGAAGATTATCGAGTTGCAAAAACACCGAATCATCATCCATATTTTATGGAAGCAATAAAAGAGATATATGAAAGTATGAAATAAAGATTTATAACTTGTACATTGTAAATCTTTTTTGCTAGAATAGTAGAAAATTTATAAGGTAGTAAATGTTTAATAAAACATATAAAGAAATAAGTGCTTTTATTTTAGCTGTTGAAACGATTGAAAGTCTTGATAAACTTTTAGATTATATAAAAAGCGATTTTTATGCAAGTATAAAACTTTTAATTAGTGTTTCTAGTACATTTTCAATTTTTTGGAAAGTTGTTTTGCCTTTTATTGTGTCATTTTCTGCCTTGTTATTATTAACAAATATTAAGCCAGTATCACAATTAGTTAATAGTATTTTAGGAATAAATTATATTTTTGGAATTCTTGTATGTTTACTTGCTTTTTCATTAGTATATATTTTAAATTGTAAGAAATATTTTATTAAGTGTATTGAGGAATCTAAAAGATTGATTGAAAAAAACAAGTAATCATAACTTTGTGATTACTTATTCTAGTTACGCAGTTTATGCGTAACCAGATAGTGAACTTGTTGTAGTGTTTTGTAAGTATAAGTTGATATTACTATTGTTGTTTTGATTGTTAATAGCTTTTATTAATCCATCAAAACTTTTTGAATCAACTGCTGAGTCTTCATTTTCAGAACCCGCTTTTAACATATCCATTAAAATACCTAAATTATCAAGTGCATTTTGTTGGTTTTGAGTTAATGAAGTTCCTTCTTCTGTAGTCGTTCCAAATGCTTCTTGAAGTTCATCAAAAGAAACTACTCCATCTTCATTTAAATCAAGAGCATCATACTCTTCTTCCTCTTCAGATGATGCAGTTTGTGCTCCACCACCACCTCCACCACCTGGTGGTGGCGTTCCACCTTGACCTACATTTGCAAGCGTTCCTACTTCTTGGGCGTCAAAACCTGCTTCATCCATTGCTGCTTCTAACTCTTCAGAGGGTTCAATTCCTGCTTCTTGAAAAGCTGCCACAATAGCTTGGGCATCACTTTGACTTAAGTTATCAGCATCATATTCTGCTAAAACAGAAGAAATAGTCTCTTCTTGTGAAGATGAAACACTTTGGCTTTGTGATACACCTTCAAATCCAAAAGATGAAAGCATTGATTGAAAATCTTCTTTTGAAGGCATTCCTCCACTAAATTCAGACATTGCACTATCAATAGCTGTTGTTAATTCAGATTGACTTACTAATCCATTTGAATCAGAATCATATGATGAGAAGATGTCATTACTAACACCCATTTCCTCACTATTTAAAGACGAATCGTCATTTGAATCTTTTTTAGAGATCATTTGAGTTGAAATAGAACTAGAAGTTGGCTGTATAAGGTTTGCCATAATACCCATGTTTGCTGTATCTATCATAATATTTCCTTTCTATATTTTTATTGTACTCTTTTAAAGTAAACATAAAGTAACAAGCAGATGTGAATTAAATATGTTTAGATTAGGCTTATCGTTAGTGTGTTTTTGATAAAATAACATAATTTAAAAATAATAGGGGAAACTATGAGCTTTGAAGAACAAGGTTATTTTGATAAGGTTTACCACAGAAATGGGAAATTATATAAAAAAGTAAATAAAGAATGTATACAAGAAATGATTGATACTGTTAATAGTAAATCATTTTCAAGTAAAGATTTATTAATCGTAGATATTACTGATGAAGAAATTCGAAGCTATAACAAAATGCTAGTAAAACTAGAATCTGAAAATATCGAAGACTTATCAGTTAAATTAGATAAATTAAAATATAAAGTATATTTACGTTTAAAAATTAAAGACTAGTTTTTTAAGAGTAATTGAGTTAATAATTGTTTATATTCATAAACTTTATTTGCTCCTGCTCTTACTACATTGTTATTAAAAATCATAATTGGAATAGCTGATGCACCTTGGTCTCTCCAATATTTTTCTTGATCTTTAATACTTTTAATGGCTTCTTTACTATCTAATCTAGCCATTGCTTCACCTACATTTAAACCTACTTTTTCAACTTCCTTTGCTAACACATTTCGATTACTAATATCTTTTTTTTCTCCAAAATATGCCTCTTGTAATCGAACTTTTAATTGTGTTTGTTTGTTGAATTCTTTTGCATAATCAAGTAAGATATGAGCATTTAATGTATTTACTTTTTTCATCTCTTCAAAATAGTTAAATTTAAATCCAGATTTTTCACCAAGTGTTGTAACACTTTCTCTTTTTTTTATTAATGCATCTTTATTAAGACCTAGTTTATTCATCAAGTATTTATTTGCATTTTGACCTTCTCTTGGCATATTAGGATTAAGCTCAAAAGGGTGCCATTGGATTTCAACTTTATCTTTAATTCCTAATTCATCTATTGCAAGACTTAATCTTTTATATCCAATAGCACACCAAGGACAGACTACATCTGAGATAATATCAATTTTGATTTTATCACTAGTTTGTGAAGCTAGTGCACCTATACTTAGAAAACTTAATTGAGATATTATTGTTATTTTCAATATTGCTTTTATTATATTTTTCATTTTATTCACTTATTTTAATTTTGTAATTAGATTTTAGAATACTTGTTCTAAAACTTGACTTAATGAAAATTTAGTATTGAATTTTATTTTACTTTTTAATTGTTTAGTGGAGATTTATTTGGATTGTATATTGGTGGAATGTCCGGGATTTAAGTTATCTTAAATATAGGTTTTTATTGATTTAATTTATAAAAGCATCCCTAAAGTATAATATTAGTTTATAAAATTATATATGTAAGAAATCAAATAATATACCGAAAAAATGATTTTTTTCAGTATATCTAACTACCTTCTTTAAGAACAGAGATTAATTCTTAAATTAATATTGAATACTTAGTTCCTCTTCCAACCGTATTTTCTATTTGATAAATACATTTTTTATCCAAAAGTTCTTTTATATCTCTTGTTGCTGTTGCAGAACTAGTTTTACTAATACTTATATACTTTGATTTAGTTAATCCACCTTTAAAATTATCAACTCCAATATCTAAAATTTTATTTAATACTTTTTGTTGTCTTGAATTTAAATTGTCATCTTTATGAATATCCCAGAAATTAGTTTTAATCTTTATATATGCTAACTTATCAAGTGTTTCATCTATTGATTTTATAAATGTTTCTAAAAACCAAATAAGCCATTGTGTTATGTCTAAAGGATCATTTTTCTTCTTAAAACCTGTTGTTGCTTCTAATGCTTTGTAATAGTTCTTTTTATCTTTATTGATTGATTTTGAAAAAGAATAAATCTTCGAAACTTGTGTATTTTCGATTCTTGATAATATAAGGTCTCCAATAACTCTAGAAATTCTTCCATTACCATCATCAAAGGGATGAATTATCAAAAACCATAAGTGTGCAATAGCTGATTTTATTAATGTATCATCAGTTTTATTAAACCAGATTAAAAATTCATGTACTTCATCTATTAGTATATCGCTAGGAGGAGCAGTATAATATAGTTTTTCACTACTTGTTCCTCTTGAACTTACAATATTCATTTCACCTTCATCTCTAAAGCTTGCAACATTAATCCTAATTCCTTCACTATAGCCAGTAGGAAATATAGAAGAGTGCCAAGAATAAATCTTCTCAATTTCTAATTCTTGTGAATAGTTTGAATTAACATCAAATTGAATAGCTACTAAATTATCTGTTTTGTATTCAGTATTTTCATATAATTCAAGTAATCCAAGTTTTTTTCTTATTGAGTCTCTAACACTTTCTCTTTTTAAATAATCACCTTCAATTGCAGACGTACTCATAGTTTCATCTATTATTGCTTCTTCTTTAAACTCTTCAAGCTTTTTGTTGTCAAGAATTGATAAATAACTACTTAACTTACCTTGTTTAAATGATGCTTTATTATGTAAACTTTCTATTAAATCTCTATCATATGTAAAGTTAGGGTATTTTTCTTGTTCCCAAATCCATCTTTTTCTATGCAAAACAAGTCCTTTTCTTTAAATAAATTAGTGGTTGATGCGCATTTAAAATTGTTACACATCATTTTTGATTTGATAGTATATCACAAATGAGTTGGTAATGGAAATTTTACACATCATTTTTGATTCTTAAATCTAAATTTTACGAATCATTGATAGTTTACTTTCTGTGTAAGTAGTGATATCTTATTTAATATTATTTTTATAAAAGGATAGGCATTTTTGGATTGTATATTGATTTTTGTCGGTATATCAAAAGTTAATTATTCCACATTTATTAAATCTTTTTTAATCCTCTTAAGAAATATAGGATTGATATTTTTA
>MDTG01127262.1_pt1 | contig 22609 bp, 19 predicted proteins | sample 811421 | NCBI WGS metagenome assembly MDTG01 (sample SAMN05326645, study PRJNA326480) | marine metagenome | isolation source: seawater | place: Pacific Ocean: South East | collected 2011
GTTGCTGCTTTTAAAACTGCTATAGTTGTAAAACGATTACCTAAAACTAGATCAGGTAAAATATTGAGAGGGACTGTGCGTAAAATTGCTGATAAGGAAGAATATAAAATGCCAGCAACTATTGATGATCCTGCAATATTAGACGAGATCAAAGAAGAATTAATTAATCAGAAAATTATTTAATTATGATTAAAACATATCTATTTTTGGCAGGAGCAATTATATGTGAAGTTTGTGGCACAATGTTATTACCAGTTTGCAAAAATTTTACAAAACCTATTCCAACATTTTTTTTAGCAATGTTTTATCTATCTGCATTCTATTTATTAACTTTTGTAGTAAATAAATTGCCAATAGCTATTGTATACGGAGTTTGGAGTGGTTTAGGAATTTTTACAATAGCAATACTAGGTTATATTTTTTTTAAACAGACTTTGAGTTGGCAAGCGATTCTAGGATTGTTTTTAATAATAATCGGAGTTGTCTTGGTAAATTCTTTTTCCTCAAAGACTATTTAAAACATAATGGTTTACCTGTTGGATGACCAATAATTTTACCACCTTGCATCTTAACATGTCCACCGATAATTGTGTATAGAGGAGTTCCTCTGAATTTATAACCATGAAATGGTGACCATTTACATTTACTCTCTATATTTTCATTTTTAATTTCAATTTCTTTATTTAAATCTACGATTGTAAAGTCAGCATCAAAGTTTTGTTTTATATAACCTTTATTTTTTATACCAAATATTTTCACCGGGTTTTCACACAAAAAATTAACAATTTGGTTTAACTTTATTTTACCCTCATTCATATGATTTAACATTACAGGGACAATAGTTTGAACACCAGGCATTCCCGATGGTGACTCTGGGTAAGGTTTATCTTTATTTACTCTTAAGTGAGGCGCATGATCTGAGCCAATTGTGTCATTATAGTCATTTCTTACTGCATACCATAACCTGTCATAATGAGATTTGTCTCTTATCGGAGGATTCATCTGAGCATATGATCCAAGAATATCATAACAGTCAGGTGCATACATCGTTAAGTGTTGAGGTGTAATTTCAAAAGTAATATTTCCTTTGTTTTGTGAGAGAAAATCTACTTCTTCTTTTGTAGTTACATGAAGTATGTGTGCTTTTTTATTTAATCTCTTCGCAATTTTTACTATCTTTCGGGTTGACGATATCGCCACCTCTTCATTTCTCCAAACAGGGTGAGTTTTTACATCACCTTTTCCAATTAATTTTTTTCTTAATTTTAGTATTTCTTCATCCTCCGAATGTACAGCAACAACTTTAGATGCATATTTAAAAACTTTTTCAATATCATCCTCTTTATCTACCAATAAATTTCCAGTTGATGAGCCTGCAAAAAGTTTTATTCCACAACAACCTTTTAAATCTTTTAAGTTTTCTAATATTTCATAATTTTTTGCTGTTGCACCAAAGTAGAACGCATGATTGCAATACATATTTTTGCCAATATCAATTTTTTTTTGAAATTCCTCAAAATTTGTTGTGGGAGGATTTGTATTTGGCATCTCAAATACAGCCGTTATTCCCCCAACTATTGCAGCCTTACTACCAGAATTCAGATCTTCTGCATCTACAGATCCTGGTTCTCTAAAGTGCACTTGGGTATCTATCAGTCCTGGAAGTACAACAAGATTATTAGCATCAACAAAGATTTTTGATTTTTCCGCTTTAAGGTTTCCAATTTGGCTTATTTTACCCTTTAACACTCCTACATCGATTTCTACAATTTTTCCCTCTATATAACATTTTCCATTTTTTATTATGAGATCTAACATTTGTGAAAAAAAGTATTATATTATTATTAATTTATAATCAATTATGAATATCAATGACGTTTACATATTAGAGGAAAGGGCAGTGCTTTACATTTCAGGAGAAGACTCTGAAACTTTTTTACAAAATCTTGTCTCAAATGATGTTAAAAAAGTAAATAACGAAAAAAGTTGTTTTGCGTCGTTGTTTACCCCTCAGGGTAAATATTTATACGAATTTATGCTCATTAAACATAAGAAAGGATATTTTTTAGAGTGCGAAAAAAAAATAGCAGGTGAATTATTTACTAAATTAAATTTATATAAATTAAGATCTCGAGTAGAAATTCTAAATCTAAGTAATGAATTTGTTGTAGCTGTTTTGAGTAAGGAAAAATTTCTATCTTTAGAAAATACTAAAAATATTTTGGGTTACACAATAAAATTTAGGGAAGATCCGATGTATTTAGATCCAAGACACATAAACTTAGGTGCAAGATTGATTATTAATTTAGAAAAATTACATATGTCCTTGAAGTTGCTGAAATTAAAATCTGCAGATTTACATAATTATTACTCTTTAAGTAGCGATTTAGGAATTCCTCAGTTAAATACTGACAAATTACAAAATAATATTTTTGGTATAGAATGTAATTTAGAAGAACTAAATGGTATAGATTTTAAAAAAGGATGTTACATAGGACAAGAAAATACAGCAAGAATAAAACTTAAAGAAAAATTGTTAAAGAGGTTATTTTCTGTAAAAATTATCAATGGTAAATTTTCTGATGATAATAATATAAAATATAAAAATTTTAATATAGGTAAAATGTTAATTTTTGATGACTTTCCATTTGCAGTAATTAAATTCAAAGACAAAAATTTTAAATTTGATAAAAATTATAAATGCGGGGAAGCAACAATAAAAATTATAAAACCTTCTTGGATATATTGAGTTATTTGATTATAAATTTTTTCAAATTTGGTTTAAAATAATTTGGACCTTTCATTACTTTTCCATCTCTGTTATAAATAGGATTTCCATCGTTACCAAGTTTACTCATATTTGAATCTTGAACCTCTGAAAAACAGTTATCTAAATTAATACCAAAAGCATGACCAGCTCCATAAGTAACGTACAATATATCAGTTAAAGCATCTGCAACTTCTTTAATATCTCTGTCATTAATTGCTTTTTTAAATTCTTCTAATTCTTCCTGAATTAAACTTATCCGTAATTTATTAATTTTATCAGTTGATAGTTCTGATTTTGTTTTAATTTCTTGACCGAAAGTTTTCATAAATATCCCAACCTTTTCAAAATTTGTCATAATCCTTCCTTAGTTTATTGTTAGCTTTGCTATTATTTTACTAACAATTATTGTATATAATTGATTGTATAATATTTGATTCAAATCATGAAAAAAAGAAAAGAAAAAGACAGTATTGGTTTTATTAACGTCCCTAGTGATAAATATTGGGGAGCATCCACCGAAAGATCAAAAAAATATTTTGATATTGGTGAAATTAAAGTAAGACCAATTTTAATAAAGTCTATAGCTCTTATTAAAAAATCAGCCGCAATAGTCCATAAAAAAGATAGATTAATAGAAGCTAAAATAGCAAACGCAATAATTAAAGCTTCCCAGGAGGTTATATCTGGAAAATTTGATGACAACTTTCCTCTAAAAGTTTGGCAAACAGGATCGGGTACACAAACTAATATGAACGTAAATGAGGTGATTGCTAACAGATCAATAGAAATTTTAGGGGGTAAAAAGGGGTCCAAAACACCTGTGCATCCAAATGATCATGTAAATAAATCGCAATCAACAAATGATGTTTTTCCGACAGCAATGCATATTGCAATAACAATTGAAACTACAAATAAATTAATTCCATCGTTATTAATGTTAAAAAAAGAATTAAAAAAAAAAGTTTCAGAATTTAATAAAATAGTAAAAATTGGAAGAACTCATCTTCAAGATGCAACACCATTAACATTAGGACAAGAATTTTCTGGATATTATAATCAAATTGAAGATGGTTTATCAAGAATAAAAAACTCTATTAAAGAAATTTATTATTTAGCACAGGGTGGTACCGCAGTAGGAACCGGTATTAATACAAAAAAAAATTTTGATAGAAAAATTATAAAAGAAATAAAAAAACAAACCAAAATGAATTTTAAACCAGCAATTAATAAATTTTCAGCACTATCTTCTCACGATGCTATTGTAAATTTTTCAGGAGTTTTAAATACACTTGCTGTATCTTTAACCAAAATTGCGAACGATATACGTTTCTTAGGTTCAGGTCCTAGGGCAGGATACGGTGAATTAATTTTGCCTTCTAATGAACCTGGGTCATCTATAATGCCTGGGAAAGTTAACCCTACTCAATCTGAAGCAGTAACTATGGTTTGTGCAAAAGTGATGGGAAATCATAGCGGTATTACTATCGCTGGGTCTAGTGGACATTTTGAATTAAATGTTTTTAAACCGTTAATTGCAGAAAATATTCTGCAGTCAATAGATCTACTTGGTGACAGTATTAAAAATTTTTCAAAGTATTGTGTGAAAGGAATTAAAGCGGACAAATTAAAAATTAAAGAATATTTGGACAATTCACTAATGATGGTGACAGCGCTGGTCCCATATATAGGTTATGATAATGCATCTATAATTGCAAAAAAAGCATTAAAGAATAAAACAAAACTTAAAGACGAGGCCATTAATTCTGGTTTAATTTCTGAAAAGGTATATGACAAAATAATAGATCCTTTAAAATTAACAAAGCCTAGTTAGTTTGAAAGCTGTCTTTAATAATATTTCTAAACTTTTGAAAATTATCAAAATATATCTTATCAGATAAACTAATATTTTCTAAGTTAAAATAAAAATCATTGTCCTTATTGTATGAAATATTAGATAAGGCGTAACTGTCACTGTCGATATCTTTCTCTACAACTGCGTAGATTTTTTTTAAATTTATTCTATCTTTTATCGGTATTGAAAATCTCCTATAAAACTGTTTTTGGTTGTAAATATCCATTTCAACTTGAGAAACAAAAAATATTTTACCGTTTTCTTCGTAAAATAAACTATTTTTAATTAACATTGAGCCAATATCTCTTATACTAAAAATATTATTATCTATTAAAATTTTAGAATTTGAAAAATTCAATTTTACCTTCCCTGAGTTTAAAAAAGCATTATTAATTTCATCTAATTTAATTTCCATATCACCATTAATATTAGGGTGAATTTTGTTTTTGTAGTTAAAATAATGAAATAATATATTTTTTATTATATAATTAATTTTTTGCTTTTTAATCACAGTTTCAATTTTAAATGTAAAAGGATCTAACTCTATATTTCCATCAACTTCAAATGGATCTAATTTATTTTTTAAAGTTTTAAATGAAATTTTATTGTCATTATATAGATATCTTATATTTAAGTTATTGCTAAGAAAATTAATTTTCATATTACCTTGTTTATCTAAATTATCTTTTGTAGATAAATTATTCTCTATAGTTAAATTGGGTTTTTTAAATTTTAAAGAAAAGTCAGAGACGTTTTTTCGATTAAAATCTTTTATCCATTTAAAATCAAAATTTGTATCAAATAGATTTCCTTTCATTTTTAATTTTTTTTGTTTGCTTTTTTCGTTATAGAGTAATGAAAAGTTATAAATTGAGGATATTAAAGATATCTCTTGTTTTTGATTGGCAAAAAAGAATTTAGATTTTTTTATAAATATTGGTTTATTATAAAAACTTTGAAGTTGATTTAAAAAAAAATTTAAACTTTCAAAATTAAAATTTAAGTTTGCATTTGTAATTGATATTTTTTTTATATGTATTTTTCGACTATCATATAATTTACCAACTGAGATAAAAATTTTTATATTTTTTAAATCTGAAATTTTTTTTCCATTTGCATTTACAAAATACATTTCGCACTGTTTAATTATAAGGTGAGGAGATGGAAAAAAACGATATTTGATATCTGATATATTTGCTAATTTTATTTTAGTATCTGATTCGATTTGTTTTTCTATTTTTAATTGTAACTTTTTATAGTCAAATAGTGATGGTAAAGATAAATAAAGTGTAAAAGAGACAAATATAACCGAAATAACAAGTATAACGTGGAAGATTTTAACTTTTTGGAAAATATTTCTCATTTGAATTAGAGACTTATACTATAGAAATTAAATTAATATGAATAATTTAGAATACTTAAATGGCTTAAATAAGGAGCAAATTGAGGCTGTCACTTATTTAGATGGTCCCCTTTTAATTGTTGCTGGCGCAGGTTCAGGTAAAACAAAAGTACTTACCTCAAAAATTGCACATATCATTAACACCAAGAAGGCATTCCCTAATCAAATTTTATCCGTCACCTTTACAAATAAAGCAGCAAAAGAAATGCAGAATAGAGTTTCTGAGATTTTAAAAAAAAATTTAGCTGGTTTTTCTTGGCTTGGAACTTTTCATTCTATATGTGCAAAATTATTGAGAAAACATGCTAAAGCAGTTGGTTTAAACTATAATTTTACAATTATAGACCAAGACGATCAAATTAGATTATTAAAAAATATTTGTAAAGCAGAGAACATAGACATAAAAAAAATATCCCCCAATTACGTACTTTCAATGATAGATAAGTGGAAAAATCATGGATGGTATCCAAACGATGTTATATTAAAAAAATCTGAAGTATTAGAAAAAAAATTTCTTGAAATTTATAAAATATATCAAACTAAACTTTTAGATCTTAATGCGTCTGATTTTGGAGATTTACTACTTCATTGCGTTAAATTATTTGAGAATAATTCAGATATTTGTGAAATGTACTCAAGAAATTTTAAATTTATACTGGTAGATGAATATCAAGATACTAATATAATTCAAAGTAAATGGTTAAAACTGCTATCAAAATATCATAAGAATCTTTGTTGTGTTGGAGATGATGATCAATCTATATATAGTTGGAGAGGAGCAGAAATTAAAAATTTTTTAGAATTCGATAAATATTATCAAGGTACTAAAATTGTTAGGTTGGAAAAAAATTATCGGTCTACTCAAAATATACTTTCAACTGCGTCTGCGTTAATTGAAAATAATAAAAATAGAGTTGGAAAAAATTTATATACAGACGGAGATAAGGGTGAATTGCTAAGTTTAAATTGTTATAGAAATGGGAAAGATGAAGCAATTAATGTTAGTGATAAAATTGAAAGTTTAAATGATAAATTTACCTATAATAATATATCCATTCTAGTAAGAGCAATTTTTCAAACAAGAGAATTCGAAGAAAGATTTTTAAAGATTGGTATTCCTTATAGAATTGTTGGGGGAACCAAATTTTACGAAAGAGCTGAAATAAAAGATTGCGTTGCATACTTAAGAATAATTAATCAACCAAAGGATGACTTAGCTTTTGAGAGAATAATAAATGTACCAAAAAGATCAATTGGTGATACCACACTCAGACAAATAAATGAGTATAGCAAGAGAAATAAATTTTCTTTGATTGAATCTTCAAAAAAATTGATTGAGGAAAATAAAATTAAACCTAAAACTAGAGTCGGATTAAAATCTATAATTGGATTAGTTGAAAAATGGCAAAAGAATCTTAAAGAGGGACAAAATCATGTGAAACTAATACAAACAGTGATGGATGAGTCGGGTTATAGTAACATGTTAAAAAATAAAAAAGATTTAGAAAACGAAAATAGATTAGAGAACATTAAAGAACTTATATCTGCCATGAAAGATTTTGATAATTTGGAGAGCTTTTTAGAACATGTGTCTTTAGCAACTTCTATTGACCAAGATTGGGAGGGAGAAAAAGTAAATTTGATGACATTACATGGATCTAAAGGTTTAGAATTTGATGTAGTTTTTCTACCTGGATGGGAAGAAGGGTTATTTCCACATCAGAAATCAATAGAAGAAAAAGGCGAGAAAGGTTTAGAAGAGGAAAGGAGACTTGCTTACGTTGGTATTACAAGAGCTAAAAAGCAGGCATTTATATCTTTTTCGATGAGCAGGTTTTATCAAGGAGACTGGATAGAGAGTATAGCTTCAAGATTTGTTGAAGAATTGCCTGATGAAAACATATTAAGAGCTGACAATTTTGAGAAAGATAGTTCAACCAATTTTGAATTTAACCAGGATATTGAGTTTGAAAGTGAAATTAAAAGCCCTGGTTGGATACGATATCAGAAAAAATTAAAAAATTGATCCATAATGCTAAAAAAATTAAAACGATTACTTTATCAATACAATATTGATGCATATTTAATTACTAAAAATGACAGATTTTTTTCGGAGTTTGCAAATCCAGATAGATTGAAGTTGGTAACTAAATTCTCTGGCTCTGCAGGGTTTACAATAATACTTAAAAAAAAAAACTTAATATTTGTAGACGGTAGATATACAACTCAGGCAGAGAAGGAATGTGGAGCTAAATTTGATATATATGATGTGGGTAAAATCAAACCAATTAATATACTAAAAAAATTTAGTAAGAATTTAAAGTTGGGCTATGATCCAAAATTATTGTCTGAAAAATTCATTAATAGTTATTTTGATGAATCAGTTCAGCTGACACCAATTAGAAAGAACTTAATTGACATATTATTAATAGGAAAAATACAAAAAAATTCCAAACCCTTCTATAAATTAAGTGATAAAATATCTGGTGAAAGTGTAAAATCCAAAATTTATAAAGTATTTTTGAAACTTAAAAAAAACAAAGTAAATAATTTGTTTATAAGCTCACCTGCTAATTGTGCCTGGCTGCTAAACATAAGGGGCCATGATCAGCCTTATAGCCCTATACCTAATTGTAATATAATTTTAGACCAATTAAGACAAGTGTATTTTTTTTCAGATAAAGAGAAAATAAAAATTATTAAAAAAAAAATAAATTATAAAAAAGTAAAATATTTTGAGTTTGATAAATTTTGCTCTGTCATAAAAAGTCTTAAAGGTAAAGGTTTTTGTATTGACGAAACAAGTTGTTCTGTATTTCATAAAAATTTAATTCAGTCAAAATTTGAAATTTTACAGAACAATGATCCCTGCGAGAGTTTAAAAGCAATAAAAAATAAAAAAGAAATAAGTAATATGATTAAATCACATATTGATGATGGTATAGCTATGACAAAATTTCTTTACTGGATGAAAAAAAATAATACAAATTTAAATTTAAATGAAATAAAGGCAAAAAAAAAACTTGAAAACTTTAGAAAAATGAGAGCTAACTATTTGTTCCCAAGTTTTCCAACAATATCTGGATCTGGACCAAATAGTGCAATCATTCATTACAATGTTAATAAAAAAACAAATAGAAAATTAAGTAAAAATGAAGTTTATTTATGTGACTCTGGTGGACAATATAAGTACGGTACCACAGATGTAACTAGAACAATTTGTTTCTCAAAAACAAATCAGAATATTAAAAATATATTTACTAGAGTGCTAAAAGGCCACATCGCAGTTTTTAATACAAATTTAAATAAAATAAAATTTGGATCTGATATTGATCAAAAAGCAAGACATAGTTTAAAAGAAGTTAGTCTGGATTATAATCATGGAACAGGTCATGGCGTTGGTCATTTTTTAAGCGTGCACGAAGGTCCCCAGGCTATTTCTAAATATAATAGAATAAAAATACAACCTGGAATGATCTTAAGTAATGAGCCTGGCTATTACAAAAAAAATGATTTTGGAATTAGAATAGAAAACCTTATATATGCTGCAAAAGTTAAAAGTAAAATAAGATTTAAAAATTTAACACTCGCACCAATTGATATTGATTTGATTAATTTAAATATGTTAGAGAAAAACGAAATAAATTACCTTATCAATTATCATAAAGAAATTTATAATAAGCTAGGAAAATATTTAAGTTTGAAAGAAAAAAAATGGTTACTAAATTTAGTTGATCAATTTTTGCCATTCTAATTGACTTATTATTTTTATATTCGACACTCTAGCTAACTTTACTTTTTTGGACGTTGGTTTATCACCAATAACTAAAAAATCTAATTTTTTTGAAACATTACTCAAAATTTTACCTGCATTTCTCTCGGTTAATGACTTAGCTTCAGCTCTGCTAATACCTGATAATTTTCCAGTAAACATAAAAGTTTGATTTTTTAGCTTGCCCTTTTTATCAACCAAAATAGAATTAACATTCATAATTTCTGATAATCTTAAAACTTCTTGAATATTAATTTTATTTAAAAAAAATTTTTTCAATGAGGATATTTGAGTATCTCCAATACCATCAATGTTATTGATTAAATTATAATTAAAGTTTTTAGTTAGGCCAAGAAATTTTTTTTTACTTATAAAAAATTGTGCAAGTATTTTAGCATTTTCTTGACCAATATGTCTAATTCCAAGTGAAAATATAAACTTATCTAAATTTATGTTTTTTGATTTTTCTATTGAAGATTTAAGATTATTTACAGATTTTTTTCCCCAACCATCTAGTTTTTCAATATTTAAATAATCTAAGTTAAATATATGACTAGGAAATTTTATATATCCTAAATCCCAAAATTTTTCGATAACTTTTTTTCCAAGTCCATCTATATTTAATGCATCCTTAGATACGAAATGTTTAATCTTTTCAATTGTTATTTTATTACACTTGTAGCCTTCACTAGAACACCTTTTTACAGCATCAAATTTTTTTGTTAATTTGTTATATTCTCTAATTATTTTAGATCCACATGAGGGACATTTTGTTGGAAAAGAGAAAATTTTATTATTTTTTAATCTTTTTTTTTTATCTACAGAAATTACATGAGGTATAACATCACCTGCTCTCTCAACTTTTACAGTATCACCAATTCTTATATCTTTACGAATAATTTCCTCCTCATTATGTAAAGTTGCGTTAGATACAATTACGCCCCCGATATTAACTGGATCAATTTTTGCTACTGGCGTCATTGCCCCAGTTCTTCCTATCTGGATATCTATATTTATAATTTTAGAAAATGAACTATTGGCAGAAAACTTATGAGCAATTGCCCATCTAGGAGCATTGGATATAAATCCTAATCTATTTTGTAATTCTATATCATCAACTTTATATACTAGACCATCTACATCAAAGTCTAAACTATATCTTATAGCTTCAAAATTTTTATGAAATTCTGATAAATTCTCTATTCCGTTAATTTTTTTGTTATAAGTATTTGTCCTGAAACCCCAATCTTTTAATAATTTTAAAAAGCTTGACTGAGATTTTATATTTTTTTCTATATTAAAACCGTATGTGTAGGCGATAAACCTTAAAGGAATTTTTTTTGTTTCTTGAGGATTTTTTTGTCTCAAAGAACCTGAGGCTGCGTTTCTTGGATTTGCAAATTTATCTTTAATTTTTTCAAAATCTTTTTTTCCAATATAAACTTCGCCTCTAATATCGATATCATTTGGAAAATCTTTTTTTTCAATTTTTTTTGGAATATCAGAAATTGTTTTAAGATTCTCAGTTATAATTTCACCTTCAGTTCCATCTCCTCTTGATAAGCCCATTATTAATTTTTTATTTTTATATGTTAATGAGGCTGAAATTCCATCAATTTTTGGCTCTACGCTGTAATCAATATCAATTTTATTTTTAGAAACATTTAAGTAATTGTATATTTTTTTTTCAAAATTTTTTAGATCCTCAACATCAAAAGCATTGGATAATGAAAGCATTTTTACTCTATGCCTGGATTTTAGAAATTTTTTTGATGGAATTGCTCCGATAAAATTACTTGGTGATTTTGGGCTTTTAAGAAATTTGTATTTTTTTTCTAATTGTATTATCTCCTGTTTAAGATTGTCATAATCGCTATCAGATATAATGGGGCTACTTTGGTTGTAATATAAATCATTATGTTTATTGAATTCATCTAATTTAGATTGATATTTTTCAATAATTTTACTCATAAGCAATTTAATTAATTAAAGATTTTAATCTTCTAATTAAGGTTTTTTCTTTTTTCTTTTTTTTTCTTACCTTCTGGTAGTCTTTATTAAAAACTTGATAAGATTTTTCGTACCACTTGCTTGAATTATAGTTATAACCTAATACTTGAGCATATTTTTTTGACTCATCAATTAATCCAATTTTGTAATGTATTTCTACAAGTCTATGTAAAGCTTCTTCAATAAATACTGTTGTATCATAATCGCTAACTATTATTTTAAACCTATTAATTGCTGGTATCCATTTTTCTTTTTCTACATAATATCTTCCGATGTACATTTCTTTTGATGCAAGTATTTCGTTAATCAACTCTAATTTATATGAAGAATCTATCGCAAAGTCCGTATCCTTATAATTATCTACGACAACATTAAAGTATTTTTTTGCATTGATTATTGGCTCTAAATCTTTTTTTTCATCTACAATTTGTTCATAATAAGATAATCCAAGCAAATAATATGCATAATCTTTTCTATCGTGTAGTGGATATGTGTCAAGATATCTTTGAATTTCACTTATACAATCAACATAATATCCGTAAGTGTAATATGAATAAGCAGTCATAAGTGTCGATCGTGGTGCCCATATAGATTGAGGAAATAAAATTTCAGCTTCACTAAATTTTTTTGCAGCGGTTAAACCATCGTTATTATCTAATGCTACTAAACCTTCGTTGTATGCTTCAATCATTTGTTCATTTATCTCTGTTTTGGTTAATTCACCAACCTTAATATCCTCTTTTTTAGAGCAACTAATGAGTAGTAATATAGATATAAGAAAAAAAGGTATAATGCTTTTTAACATTATTACAGAATATATAAATTTTTTAAATTAAGCTATAGATTTTAGTTTATATTTATCTATTAGAGTGTGTGGTAAATTCTTTCCTTTAAGCTCGATAATCGAATAGTTGTTTTTTTGTTTAAAAACTTCTCTTAAAAGTTTATTCGTCAAGCTATGCCCTCCTTGAGAGCAAATAATTGATCCAACTATTTTATAACCAGATAGGTAAAGATCTCCCATGCAATCTAATATTTTATGATTAACAAATTCAAAATCATTTCGCAAACCTTCTTTATTTAAAATTTTTTCTTTACCAACTACTATAGCATTTTCCAAATTTCCACCTTTTGCTAATCCCATAGACTTTAATTTGTCAATATCTTCAAATTTACAAAAAGTTCTAGAATTATAAATATCAGTTAAATCATCATTATAAACATTTACTTTATTTCTCTGATTTCCAATTAAACTTTTTGGATATTTAATCTCAAAATCTATATCGAGATTAACGTTAGATTTTTTTATTTCAATATACTTTTCATTTTCATAAATCTTAACGTTTTTTTCAATTTTAATAATTTTTATAGGTATATTAGAAGCCTCAACCCCTGACAAATTGATTTTCTCTACCCAATCTTTAGCCGATCCATCTAAAATTGGAACTTCTTCGTTATCTAATTCCACCAAAGCATTATCGATACCCATTCCATAAAAAGCAGCCATCAAATGTTCAATTGTAGAAACTTTGGTATTAAACTGATTTTGGATTGTAGTACAAAGTGTAGTGCTCGTTACATTTTGAAAATTTGGGATTACCTCGTTCACTGAATTTTGCAGGTCAATTCTTTTGAAAACAATTCCATAATTAGGTTTTTGTGGAATTATTTTTAATTTTACTTTTTTTCCTGAATGCAAACCAATTCCAGAGACAGAAATTATATTTTTTACAGTTTTTTGGTTTAAAATTGACACTGGAATTTTATACTCAAAAAGGTGGTTTCAGAAAAAACAATTTATGTTACCGTAAAATACAGTTACCTACCTATGAAATAAAATAATTTTTCAAAGAATCCACGTTTTTTGTGGGTTTTTGGAACTATCATTGCCTCATTGTTTTTTTCTGAAATAGCATAATTATAACCTGCAGAAGATATTATATCTGCATTCTCTTCAAAAAAACTCATATCATCGAAATTATTGTAATCCATATTTAAATATATTGAATTCTTACTTAGTATTTTTGAGCCTTCTCCAGTAAATACTAGAACAGATTTTTTGTTTTTAAGAAAACTTAAATCATTTACACTTCTGAAACTTAAGTCAATTATTTCTTCAACTCTTGCATGTATAACTTGTATCAGAAGTTCGTTATTCTTATTGTTTTCTAAAATTGCATTGGATTGTTTGAGACTCTTTTTTACTTTTTCAGATTTTTCAAAGTCTAAATTTAGTATTTTTGATATATCGTTTGTAATATGCTTACCTCCTATCGAAATATTACTTAAATGCAATAGCTTATCTTTTTGGAAAATAATAAATGCTGTTTTATTAAATCCTATATCTATAAATACTTTTATTTCATAATTATTAAAATTTTTTAAGTAATCTAAAGATTTGATGTAACTTGAATTGAATACATTTGATATTGAAATTTGATTAGATTTGAAAATGTTTCTAATATCATTAATAATATTTGTTGGAATCAAAATAAACTTTACTTCAAGAACAAGATTATCAATCTGAGCTTTTATTGGAAGTTCATTCAATTCTATACCATCGACTAGGTATTTACTGATTAGGATGTGTACTATTTTAAAATTAGTATAACATCTTTCTATTATGGTCTTTGCTTCTTGAATAAGATTTTTTTTTATACTATCGTTAATCAAAATTTTGTCAAATTTTTTTTTTAACGATAGATCGACAGTTATCGAATTTGAACTATCAACCATAACACTAGAATTTTTTAAATGTTGATCTGTTTCTTTTTCAACTTCTAAAATTAATTTATTTATGTTAATTTTTTTCTCACTAATATTATTTGATTTACTAGTAATAATTGGTTGATATAAAACTTCTTTGCAAATTTTTGAATTTGGCAACGCTTCGTCAAATATACCGATCCTAATTTTGGATGAACCTAAATCAAATATTGAAAAAAATCTGTGATCAACCATTAGTTATGATTACTTGATTTGATACCCTTAAATCAATAATTTTTTTATTTTTATCTTTGGTTAACAAATAAAAACATAATTTAAGAACATTTTCTAGGTTATCCCTCGGTAATTTTACTAATATACCGTCTTTAGTTTTGAAATCCCACCTTTTGTTTTCAAAATAGTAAAACTGTTTAATATCCCCAATATAAATATTATTTTTATTAAAATGACTTGTTAATTCCAGAAAATTTTCTGAATTAAAATTTCCATAAATTACTGGAGTATCAGCATTAATGTGGTATTTCTCCGCAAGTATTTCTTTTCCATTAGAGCCTAAATAATATTTTTTACCATTTTTAAAATAGGATGCGATTAAACTAGTTTGTTTCAAATATATGATTAAAGTTGATGGAAATTTTTTTTTAATGATATAATCATCTATAATTGTATTATTTCTCAAAACTTTATCTAAATTTTGCTTATTCGAATTTATGTTATTTATCTCATTAGATTTATTAATTTGTATATAAATATCATTTTTAATATCCTCATTTACACCTGATATTTTAATTTTTTTAATTTTAAAAAAATTTGATGTTGCTAAAGTTAAACTTTTGTTATTAATGGTTGATAAAAAAAATAAGATAAATATATAAAAAATAATTATTGATATTTTATTTTTTTTTTGAAGCATCTTTAACTATCCAATCTAGTAATTTAAAAAAACTAATGTTATTATAATTTGCAATTTCGGGAACTAGTGAGAGACTCGTCATCCCTGGTTGGGTATTTAATTCTAATAAATAAAACTTATTTTTATAAAATCTAAAGTCTGATCTTGAAATTCCATTACACTTTAATAATTTATGTGCTTTCATAGCTAAATCGTTAACTTTAATATAATGCTTTTTGTCTATGTTAGCTGGCATAATATGTTGAGTTTTTGCTTTCTCGCTATATTTTGCTTTATAATCATAAAACTTTCTTCTCGGTATTAATTCAATAGCACCTAATTTTTTTTCACCCATAATCGCTGCCTGTATTTCTCTTCCTGGTATAAATTTTTCAATTAGAATTTCACCATACTCTTTTAATCTGTGAATATTTTTTTTTATATTTTTTTTGCTACATATATATACTCCAACGCTTGACCCCTCGTTTAAGGGCTTAATTACAACTGGAAAACTAATTTTTTTTTCCAAACTTTCTATAAAATTATTATCTATTTTTTCTTCAAAATTATATTTTATCCATCTAGGTGTTAATATTTTGTTTTTTTTAAAAATATTCTTTGAAAGATCTTTATCCATTGATAAAAAAGATGATAAGACGCCTGAATGGGTGTATTTAATATTTTGTTCCTCAAGGATCATTTGGATATAACCATCTTCACCAAATCTTCCGTGTAAAGCATTAAATATTACATTTGGTTTAAACCGTTTAATTTTCAAGATAAAATTATCAACTGGATCTACTATTTTAACTTTATATTTTTTTTTAAGTGTTTTAAATACTTCTTCACCAGTTTTTAAACTAATTTCTCTTTCTTTAGAATATCCACCAGATAAAATTAAAATCTTTTTTTTCATTTAATTAATAATCACTATTTCTAACTCTAATTTAATATTATATTTTTTTTTAACTTCTTTTTTTACAAATTCAATCAAACACATCATATCTGAGGAACTTGCATTTTTTTTGTTAACAAAAAAATTTGAATGATGTTCAGATATGTATGCATCACCAAAATGTGTATTAGGAGGCACAGAGTTCTTGATTAATTCCCATACCTTTAGATTTTGTTTATTATCTGGGTTTTTAAATGTACTTCCACTAGTTTTAATTTTTGAGGGCTGTGTTTTCTCTTTTTTATTTTTTAAATCTAACATTTTTTCATTTATTATATTCTTGTCATTTTTATAACCTTTAAGTGTAGCGCTAAGAAAAATAAGATCTTTAGGAATATTTGTTCCCCTATAGTAAAATTTAATTTGTTGGGATGGAATAGTGATTACATTTCCTTTAAAATCAACAGTTTGAACTGACAAGATAATGTTTTTGATCTCCTGGTTGTAACATCCAGAATTCATTTTTATTCCTCCTCCGATTGTTCCTGGTATACAGGACAAAAATTCCATTCCACCAATGTTATTATCTTTTGAGTAATCTGAGATTTTTTTATCTAACGCCGCGCTACCTGCAATTAATGTACTTTCATTTAATTGTGAGATATTAGAAAATCTTCTTCCTAACTTTATAACAACCCCCTCAAATAATTCATCAGAAAATAGCACATTTGAGCCAGCTCCTAATAAAAATATTTTACCTCTGTTATTATAAATTCTTAAAAAATTTATTAATTCCTCTAATGAGCTTGGTTTGAAGAATATTTTAACATTTCCACCAATATTAAACCAATTTAGTTTTTTTATTTCGTAGTCAAAATATATATTACCTTCAATGTTTTTTGAGAAGTTCTTGATGTCATCTATATTCATGTTAATTTTTTACCAAGATATTTCATCCAGCTAGAAATTGTTCCTGCGCCCATTCCAATGACTATTTTATTTCCAAAAATACTTTGTTTAGTATATTTCAAAAGGTCAAATTCGTTATTAATCATTATTAGTTCCACTTTAGATTTAATAATTAATTGTTTTGCAAATTTTTCATAATTAAAATTTAAGTTAATGTTTTCACCTGCTTTATAAATAGGACATAAAATAACCGTATCTGCATTTTTGAAACATGAAGCGAACTTATTTTTAAGTGTATTTAATCTCGATATTCTATGTGGTTGAAATATACAGACTATTTTTTCACTCTTGTAAACAGCCTTAACACCATCTAAGACTGAATTAATCTCTGTTGGATGATGAGCATAATCATCAATAAAATTTATATTTCTAAAGGTAAATACTTTATTAAATCGTCTCTGAACTCCTTGAAAATTTTTTAAGCCATGCTTAATATTCTTTATTGATATTCCTAAGTTAAAACTTACTGCAATGGCAGCAGTCGCATTTTGTATGTTATGTAAACCAATTAAAGGAATTATTATATCATTAATTTTTGTTTTTTTTTTTCCTGGTAAAGATATATTCAAATCAAAAATGGACAAACTTTTTTTTTGTTTTATATTCATTACCTTAAAATTAGCATTTTTTTTTAATCCATAAGTTAAATAATTTTTATTTTTTAAAGTTCTTGTGATTTCAACATTTAAATTATTATCAATACATATATAGCTTTTCCCATACGAAGGTGTTTTTTCTATAAATTTAACAAAATATTTTTTTAAATTTTCTACGGATTTATAATAATCCATATGTTCCTCATCAATATTAGTTATAATTGAATAGTTTATAGGAATGTTTAAAAAGCTTCCGTCCGACTCATCGGACTCCAGTATGCACCAATCACTTTTACCTAGCTTTGCAGAGTTTCTGTGAGAATTAAGTACACCTCCGTTAATAATAGTGGGATCTATATTTGTTGATGAAAATATAGACGATATTAAAGATGTAGTTGTAGTTTTACCATGAGAGCCAGCCACAACAATATTTTTCATCAAAGAAACAATATGTCCTAACATTTCACCTCTTTTATAAATTGGTAATTTCTTTTTTTTGGCTTCTTTTAGTTCTGGGTTATTATTCTTAATAGCAGATGATATAACTACTATCGTTGAGTTTTTTATATTATTTTTACTGTGATTTATGAATATTTTTAATTTATTTTTAGTTTTTAATCTTTCAATGTTTTTATTAGTTGAAATATCGCTACCTTGAATTTTAAAACCAAGGCCATTCATTATAACAGCTAATCCACTCATTCCTATGCCGCCTATACCAATAAAATGTATTATCTCTGTTTTTGCTAGTTTAATATTCATTAAATAAGTCGATTAATTTTTTGTTTACATTATTCCAGTTATTTTTACATGAAATATTATTCATATTTATAATTTTTTTTTTATACTTGTTTTCGTCTTTAAATATTTCCTCTATTAAATCGACCATTTTTTCTAAATTAATATTTTTTTGCTCAACTAACCAACAGCAATTATTATTAAAATAATTTTTTACATTTAAATACTGATGATTATCCTTTGCATGAGGGAAAGGCACGCCAATAAAAGGGACATTTAATTGAACTAATTCAGCTAATGTAGACGCACCACATCTGGTAATTGCTAAATTGCAGTTTGCCATTTTATTGTAAATATTTGGTTCATATGAAAATATTTCAGAGTTAATATTAGCATCTTTATAAATTTTTTTTAATTTCAAAATTTTACGATTTTCATAAACTTGCTGGACTAAAGATATTTTAAAATTTTTAGATAATTTTAAAACAACCTGAGTTATTAACTCATCTAAAAATTTTGCTCCTTGGCTGCCACCTAAGACTAGTAAATCTATAGATTTTACTGGGATAATAGATTTTTTTTTTTCTAAGGTGTAAATTTCTTTTTTTAAAATTGGGTCGATTAGATAAATTTTATCTTTATAAACATCTGGAAAATTCGATAGTTTATTACTAGTGCAAATGATTTTTTTGCAAGAGTTTAAGAAATATTTATTCGCTCTTCCAACAACCATATTTGGTTCATAAAGGTAAATATCAATACCAATCATTCTTGCAGAAATACAAATTGGTAATGACATATATCCACCTGTGCTTAGGATATAATCAATCTTATTTTTTTTTAAATATAGTAAAGACTTTATAATACAAATTGTAAATATAAATATATTGAAAGGAATTAAGTATATAGATTTACTTTTCGGGGTGTTTAATAGAAAATATTTATATGCATTGTTATTAAAATATTTTAATCCTCTTATATCAGTAGCTAAAAATGTTTCATACTTTTCTTTTAAGTGTTCTAATATATTAATAGCAGGTAATACATGTCCTCCAGAACCTCCTGTTGATATTAAAATTTTTTTTTTCATCGATAATTAATCTTTCTTTTTGTTAAATTAAGTATTATTCCAGAAATTATTGCAGTACTTACTATAGAAGATCCCCCATAGCTCAAAAATGGTAAAGTCATTCCTGTTGTAGGAAGTAGTCTGATATTTACACCAATATGAATAAATGACTGCAAAAGTATTAAAGTTGTACATCCTAAAAGTATAAGTTTTATTTTTGAGTCGTTTTCTTCGTCAATTTTCTTAAATATTTTATAAGAAAGAAATAAATATAGGAGCATAATTATCAATATTATTACAATTCCAAACTCTTCAGATATAACTGAGACAATATAATCAGTATGAGCCTCAGGTATCTTAGAATTAAGCGTTCCTTCTCCAAGTCCTCTTCCAAATAGGCCTCCATTTATAATTGCTTCAGATGCTTTCTCTGACTGATAACTATTTCCTGATGATTGATTAAAAAATGATAACAATCGTAATTTAATATAAAAAAACTTTGGTATAAAAAAAATTATATAAGTTACAAAACTAGTAAATATTAAAAATGAAGAGAAAAATAATATTAAATTAATTCCAGATACAAATATTAAAGAAAGCCAAGTTAAAACCACCAATATTGTTTGCCCAATATCAGGTTGAAAAAATAGCAAAGTTATAACAGGAAGGATTAAAAAAAAGCTAATTACATATTTTAAATACAAATTTTGAATTGTTCGTAAACTCAATAATGATCCAAGAGATACTATTAAGGCAGGTTTTAGAAATTCAATAGGTTGGAAACGAGGAATAAATGCTAGATCAATCCATCTTTTAGATCCTTTAATTTCTACACCTATCATTGGAACTAGTGTTAAAAAAATTAAAGATAACATAAATAGTCCTAAGCATATATATATTAACCTATCTTTATTAATTAAAGAAAAAGTAATCAAAACAATAAAACTTATAATGACGAAGATTAAATGCTTAATGAAGAAATAATATGAATTTGTATTTAATTTATCTGATGCAATTATTGAAGTGGAAGCCAATGAAAAAAATAGACCTAAAAAAAATAAAAGTATAATTAAAGTTAAAATTATTTTATCGATATTTTTCCACCATGAATAGTAAGATTCAAATAACTTGTCTTTTATCATTAATTTTTTTTATAAAGTTTGTTTTTTTCAAAGTTAAATTAAAATCTTCTCCCCTTTTTTCAAAATTTTTAAATTTATCAAAAGATGCTGCTGCGGGGCTAAATATCACAAACTTTTTAAAATTATCATTTTTTGTGTCAATAATTATTTTTTTTAATATTTCTTCAATATTTTTAAATTTTTTAAAAATAATCTTTCCAGATAATTGTTTTGAAAAAAAAAATTTATCTTTACCATAAACATATGCTTTAATATTCTTTCTATACTTTGAATCTAAAGTAAATTTGTCCCCTTTTTTTGCTAAACCCCCCATAATCCAATATATATTTTTAAATGACTTTAAATTTCCAATACTTGAGGAAAAACTGGTAGATTTTGAATCATTCATTACTAACAATTTATTGCTATTGAAAATAATTTGCTGTCTATAAGGTAAGCTTTTGAAAATATTAAGACTTTTAATAATAACATTGGTTTTTAATCTTAAAATTTTACAAATTTCTAATGCAAATACTAAATTTGATTGATTGTCGATACTATCGAATATTTTATTTGTAATCTTAGATTTTAATTTTAAATAAATTTTTTTATTAATTCTAATTATTTTTGACTTAATTCTATTTTTTTTTATTAATTTTTCTAAAATATGTGAATTATTTTCTATTATTGCGATTCCGTCTGAATTTTGATTTTTTATTAATTTAAATTTTATTTTAGCATAATTTAAGAATGTATTATGTCTCTCCAGATGATCTGGTGAAATGTTTAAAATTATTGCTATATCAGTTTTAAAAAATTTACTATAATCTATCTGATATGATGACGCTTCAATAATAAAAATTGTATCGTGATTTATATTTTTAGCATTTAACATTGGTTTTCCTATGTTTCCAGTCAGTCTAACATCTTTTTTACAATACTTGAGTATATCATAAACAAGCTTAACTGTCGTAGATTTTCCATTTGTTCCAGTAATCGTTATGATTTTATTATTTTTATAGTTTTGATAAAAAAGATCTAGTTCATTTATAATTTTATTTTTATTTTTTTTTAAAAATGATTTTAACTTACAATTTTTGTAATTAATCCCAGGACTTAAAACGATATAATCAAATTTAATTCTGTTAATATCTTTTTTTTTTAATAGAAAATTTTTATTTGTTATATTATTTTTACTAATGTCATCATATACTTTTACAAAATATTTATTTTTTTTCAGATATTTAAAACATGAATTTCCAGAGATGCCAAAGCCATAAACAAGGAATTTTTTATTATGAAAATTAAGCATTATCTTAATTTTAAGGTAGCAAGTCCTATCATTGCTAATATAATAGATATAATCCAAAATCTAATCACTACAGTTGATTCCTCCCATCCTTTTTTTTCAAAATGGTGATGGATTGGTGCCATTTTAAATATTCTTTTACCTGTTAACTTATAAGATATAACCTGTACAATTACTGAAAATGCTTCAAAGACAAATAATCCCCCAGTAATTGCAAGGACTATTTCATGTTTTGTTATAATTGAGACTGCACCCAAAGAACCACCCAATGCCAGTGATCCAGTGTCACCCATAAATATTTTTGCAGGTGGTGCATTAAACCAAAGAAATCCCAAACAAGAACCTATTATACATCCACAAAAAACAGCCACCTCACCAACTCCCTCAATATAGGGTATTTGTAAATACTCAGAGAAAACTATGTTTCCAGTCACATAACTTATAAATGCAAAACATGCTGCAACCAAAATCACCGGCACTGTAGCTA
>MDTG01092556.1_pt1 | contig 22597 bp, 41 predicted proteins | sample 811421 | NCBI WGS metagenome assembly MDTG01 (sample SAMN05326645, study PRJNA326480) | marine metagenome | isolation source: seawater | place: Pacific Ocean: South East | collected 2011
ATCTATGCCAGCAAGCTGTCCAAGAAAAAGCGCGCAGAAGCGTTGAAAATGGAAGCCTACCAAACCGATTCCAATCAAGGCCAGTTTGATACCGACTGGTACAGCGAACCGCTAGACGACTGCTTAACCCACTAGAACCCCCGCTATTGATGCCGATTAACTTCGGTCGATTACTCGTACCTGTCGTATAAATACCCCGTAAAACCCCATACAATCGCCACAAACGCGCTTCATTTCCTCCTTTCTTGCTGTCAAATATCCACAATCCAACCGCTATCGATCCGATCTATGGATAAGTCCTGTATAGGTATGTGTGTATCCTAAATAAAATGAGAGTTGAAAAAAGGAGATGAAACCGCGAGTGGTAATTTCATCCTACGGAGTGAGTACCATTTTATTTATTAACAGGGTCCCTTTAATTCCCTATTAATAAATAAAGAGAGATCTATTATTTTCATTAAGAGCCAAAGAGCTGTTTATAAGTACCTCCCATGAAATTGCAATCCGCATCATCACTGGCTAATTGTCCACAGAAAGCAATTTCACGGGCCCCAACTGCCAGCATTGGTTTCATTACTAAATCAACCCTCAACGCCTTAGCTGTCAGCGCTGTTAGATTCTTTTGTCATTCGACCGTCTAGCTTTCGAGAGTTACGACAATTCAGTGGATCATCCCTAAACGTTCATTTGTAAAATCAGCCTATGCGGTCCCCCATGGCGCTTCGCGCGGCCTAGCAGGGCGAAGGGCAAGTTTTGAGCCAACAATAAGCCCAGCGGCTTAATTGGCCCCTTTACGTGTGGATAGTCAGTAATGCTTTGCATGTCGTCGCGCGCTCCTCCATAACCCTAATGTGATCAAGTGAATTGACAATTAGTGCATATCAAGGTGAGATCGGGAAATCATTCAACAGGAACTTGATCATGAACTTAAATCCAAAATCACGGTTAGTCTCGTTTTTACTAACGTTATTATTTGGCCCACTGGGGCTGTTTTATTCATCGGTAGCCGGCGCGCTTGTCTTGGTAATTATTGCCGTTGCCACGGCCGCTTCAGTCATTGGCCCAGTCGTGTGCTGGGTTCTGGCCATTGCGATTGGTGATCACTGCACCCATAAGCACAACAAGAACATAGATAACATCAAAGAGTTGGTCAGTAACAAGGGGTGACACCGTCACCCGTTTTTATCCCCAGAACCTGGGCATAATTCTGGGGATGCCTTGCTGTATCCCTTTACCCGTCTAAGCTCCCCGCCGTTTCCTGCCTGATCCTGTCCACATTCCTAGTTATTTTGTATCGATTAAACTTTACCCGAGTATGAAATGGGTTTATTATTTCCTTATTCACTCGCAAGGTGATTAAGGAAATGGCAAAGGTAAGGCTATCTAAAAACCAGAAAGATGCGCTTTTTGTTCTGGCGCTTCTTGAAGTAAACGGCAAGTCAGGGCCAATCCCGTTGGCCAAAGTTAGGGCCATGATCGCCACGTCACGATCGGACGATCTGGATCCTTCCAATTTCCGCAAGGGGATTCACATTCTTGGTGAACGGGGCGTGTTAGAGGTCGGTAGGTTGTCCGATCTTAGTTTGTGCGTTCAGCTGTCACGTTCTGGCCGCCATGTTGCTGCCGGCATTTACCAGGAACGGACGGGCCAACAAATGGACCTGAAGCAAACCGACGATGAACAAATGACAATATTTGATAACTATGAAGGGCGAAACCATGACATTTGAACAATCCATGTTAAGAGACTGCATCGAGCAGCTAGTAAAACAATTCCCTCAATACAGCAAATTGGAACAGCAAAAGATCTTGGAGTCTGCCCGTTCTCTTGTGGTAGAGCCTAAGACGATTTCAAAAGCTCGCCCATTGGAAGTTGTTTTAGCCGATATCCGCGAAGCTATCGAAGATGGCGGCCGCGCTGAAACCTTTTTCACGACCGCATTTAGCAACTGGTATCGCCGCACTGAAGAACCGCGCGTGGCACACCTTCACGATTACATTAACCTGGACTTTAAAAACCGCCACTTGTTTATGGAAATGATGAGCTTGCGCGATTCTGGCCGCTTTGACGATGAAGCGCTGTACCAGTTCGAGCAATACTGTTTAGATAAGATGGGTGTAAATTCTTAGAGGGCTTTAGCTATGAATCCTGGTCAACTAAGTGATGAGCAATTACACCGCATCAGGCAATGGTTTGATGCAGTTCAAGACTTAAACCCTAGCTTTCTTGAAAAGGAAGATTACATACTGGCCAAGTCTATTTATGAATCTTTAGGGGTGCGCGTCCCCAATTCAATAAATGATAAAACCTGATCTTTTGGCGGCTTCGGTGCAAATCGGCCGCCAAACCACCCGCCGGAAATCCCCGCTTAAAATCCCGCCAAACCGTAACAAATTTACAACACAGTAAAACGCCAATTGAAAACCACTTAACGGGTGTTTTGTCTTGGTTGGCCAGCTGCAAGCCATGAACCCGCTAAAATGATCGCTAAAGTTAGCCATTTAACATAATGGGCATAATGACCACCAAAAAATGTGGGTGCCTGGTGCAATTTCTGCCGGGTAAGTCGTTTCTTGTTATACGCGTCTGATCTACTATGGCATGAATTAGGAAGCGTGACGCGTCACAGCAGAGGAAATAATAAAAATGAGATACGGCTATATTGTCCAGGACAGTGACATGGGAATGCAGCTTAGAGCGCTAGATAGTGCGGGTTATGATCAGGTGTTCCAAGGTGAGTTATCCGACGTTGTTAGTCTGTTGAAATCTGATGATGTGTTAGTGGTATGGCGAATTGACAAACTGGCCGCGACGATAAGCGGGTTAGAAAAGGCATTAAATGATATTCACCAAGCCGGTGCCAGCGTCGAGCTGGTTTTCGAAAAGGTAAATTCAAGCCTGGGTAATGAAAGTATGTTAAGCCAACTGATCGATATTATGAAGCAAGTAGAAAAGAGTTAATTATTATGGTGTCTTGTCTCGATATATCATCATGATCATAGTGACAAGTACGGTCCTCACTTCAGGTGGTAGCGTTCTGGCCGCTGCCGCTACATCCCAAGGCGTTGCCCCTTCCACTTCCAGCATATCCAGCGAAATATCGAGATCGGTTACTTTTAGGTTTTGAATCAAGCTGCGATAGTGCGACATTTTCAAATCGGTTTCGCCTCTTTCGATTCGTTGGTACGTTTTCAATGACACCCCGGCCATGGATGCAAACTGGGCTTGAGACAATCGAGAAGCCTCCCGGCGGCTTTTGATGGCCTGTATTAATGGTACATATGACATAGATCACCCCTGATAGGTCGGTTTGAGTTCTTTATCAGTAAGTGTAGGACGGTTTTGACCTAGTGTGTTTACACTAAGTATAGACTGGGTGCATATTCCATTTGTCACATGAAAGCATGGCATTGCTGTGGCGCTTATTACAGTTGGTATGGTAATAACTAAAATGGATGAAAAGAAAAATAAAATGGCTAGAAAAAAAATCAATAAACTTTGTGATGATATCGAATGTGTTCTACGAGCTATGGCCAGCGCCAACAGTTCGGGGGATGATGCGGAAAAGGAAATTGAAGCGGGTATAACCTTGCTACACCCGATGATTAATGAAATCAAAGGAGTTATCAAGGCTGCATAATAAAAAGCCCTGGTTTACATCCCAGGGCTTTATTCTCGATTTTACCAGCTACCCTTCGATAGCATCTTAAAAACCGCACTGCGATACCATCCTGGCTTATCAGATAGATATTCGATCAGCATTCCGGCGGGAATGTTGGCTAGGTCAGTTAGACGGGTTCTGGCAATTGCTGTATATTGTGCTTGTGACATAACGATTGATTCCTGTTGATTGTTGGTTGCGTCCAGCCGGTGTGGAGTTCAGAGGCCCACCGGCTAAATTCTTTCTGGCGTTACATAGCGCCGTCACGTTCCAGCTTTTCGCGGATCGCTTCAATGATATAAGCGGAAAAGTCCAGGCTAGTTTTTCCCGCGTCCTTCACTTCTTTATGCTTATCAAAGTAACTTGTCGGTACCGCTTTCAGGTGTTTGGCCTTAGTGGTTGCCACTGGCTTGTCGTCTGCTTTGTTTTCTGTCAGTGCTGCATTCTGGCCAACCTTGCCGAGTGCGTCCCAGTTCTTACCCTTGCTCATGTGTATTCACCTTGTATCTGTTTAATATTCTTTGTGTATCCTTGGGATATACGATAAATATACAGCGTATATTTATTATAGTAAAACCCGGTGTTTGATTTCATCGATCAGCCGGTGCATTTCGCGCGCTGCATCACTGTATTTGGTGGCCTTGTGTTCAGTCACACCAAGGCCACTGGCTAGGGCGTCAGGGTAATGCTTGCGGCGTGGGATGATGGTATCAAGGCGCGTCATGTGGCCAGCGTTCGCCAGGAAGCCTTCCACGTCGTGAAACTTACGGCGGTTTGGGTGAACCCGGTTAAATAGAACGTGGCCAGTTATGTGGCTGTCCATTTCTTGGCTGATTTCTGCCAGTACCTGGTTAAAGTGTCGAAGGCCGATCAGTTCGGTGGTGTCGTCATTCGCCGGCACAATAACCAGATCAGCGGCCGCAACGGCCAGACGGTTAACATCCGAGTCAAACCCGCCGCAATCAATAAGCACGGTTTTTCCTTCATCGGATTGCTTCAGTATCTCGATCAGGTTGTTGCGGCTGTTACAAGTCGTAACGGGCAGCGGTTCCCCGTCGCGTAGTTGGTTAAGGATTGCCAGGCTTTGGTGTGTGTCCTGGTCCACAATAACGTCAGGTTTGAGAATGGCGGCAATGTTAAGAGAGAGGGTAGTTTTCCCCACGCCGCCTTTGTTGTGTGCGATAGCTATAATCATGATGTTAATCCCTGTTGAAATATCACATGTATATTAAACGTGTATTCATGGGATATTCAAGGGATATATGAAAGATATTTAAAAAAAAGCGGGGCAGATCGCCCCGGCGGGGATTAAGCGGCTTCAAATTCAGGGTTATAGTTCACCGGGATCATGTCTTCTTCTTTTACTATGCCTTCTTGAACCATGTTGACTTTAGTTAGCCAGTTTTGGGCAAAGTCTTTCAAATCGTCACTAGGGCGAAGGCCACCGCGTGGAGAGGCGCACAGGTTCACTTGTTCAGTGTCTGGGTTGTATGTCATTAGGCCACCGCATCCAGATTGGTGAAGGTAGAGCAACGAACGACCTTCAAACACGTTTCCGTTTTCGTCCTGCATCTTGGTTTTTTGTGGCCAGATGATCAGATGATGTTCACCGTTATGGTATAGACCGCTGCCAGTATCGTGGGCCAGCTGCTTGTTAAGTTGGGCAATTTTACCAATGGATTGGTTTAACGTGCCTTTCAGTTCTTTGATCTCTTTGCCGGTTTCTTTCAGGTAGGTTTCCAGCTGCTTAATGCGCTTGTCTTTTTCAATGGCTTTGGTCTGTTGGCGCTTGTTTTGTTCCTTCAATTTTTTAGGATTGAGCTTCTTCAGCTCTTTGATTTCGTCCATAAGTGATTTATTTATCACCTTGGTGCGGTCCAGTTCCTTTTGTGTACCAATGGATTTATTCGCTATCCCTTCCGCTTTCAATGCCATATCGCGGCAAAATTCATTTTCTTTCTTCAGTTCTTCAATTTCACCAACCTGGGCATGTGCCTGGCGTTTGTAACCATCCAGCTGTTGTTGTAAGCGTTCATTTTCGGCCACCATGTCGTCCCAGTCAGCATTTTGATGGTTATAGGATTGTAGGAAAGCGTCCAGCAAATCGTCAGGGCTATGCTGTAGCAGGTTTTCAAGTGTATTCAGGCGTTTTAGTTCTTGTGTGGTTGCGTCCATGGGAGTTCCTTAAATTGCAATCTTTACGGTGCCATAGCGTTTGAAAACGTCGGCAAACTTCAGGTAATCGGGGCCAAGGTAGGTTAAACAGCTGCCCTTGGTTACGTTGTTGTCTAGGGTGCCGTCCGGCTTGTAATACTGGATCCGGCCATTAGGGAAACATTGCGGGTACTTGAGCAACTTTTTAAACCAACCTTCAGAGGTCGAAGCAAAGCTGATACAGATCGCTTGCTTCACGTTGCCGGCTTCATATTCGCTGATCAGTTTAGTTACCCAATCCATATTGCTTGGGATAGGGGTATCGATGTGATGCCCACGCGTTTTACAGGTTTTCTTTTTGCATTTTTCGCGGTTGGTTGGGCAAGGCTTTTCACCACGGTGAAAGGGGTGATTCATCCAAAGGCTTTGAGCTATCCAAGGTTGTTCCAGGCCGTTGGTTTCTTCATCAAAAAAGTGATCGGCCATTACCACAAGGTTGGCCGTTAATGAGCTGGCCGGATCCAGTTCAATGCCGCCCATCACTTCACGCGCGGCATTCACCCAAATTTCAGGGGTGTAATATTCAAAGGTGCCCGAAGACTGGTTAATTAACTGGGCTTTATTCATGCGTCTAATCCTTTGTTTCTTCCAGCCTGGCGAACGCGGGCAATCGTGGTTGGGTTACGGGTGTTTCTCATTGGGGTTCTAACTCGCGTCATGTTTGGGTCTAGCGCGTGAAAACTGGTAACCAGCGCCAAGACCAGGCAAATAGCACGACTGGCCAATACACCCAATTGCCACGCCCGGCTGATCATGTGCGGGGTGGTGTGGGCATCGAGTTGGGCGCGAATATCCAACTCTAGGGTTTTGAGTTCGGCGGGGCTAAGTTCCAATGATTGGCAAATATCGAAATCATCCAGCCCGTTAGCGTAGCCGGCCAATACGGCCAGCTGTTCATCATCCAGGTGATAATCATGTTTTACGATCACGTCAGTCATCATGGCGGCGTCCTTTTATACTGACTTCATTCAATGTAATGGCGATCTGGCCCATACGTTCCCGCGCGTCTTCCAAGTTGTACATAATGGCTTCGGCATACTGTTGGATTTGGTCGAGCTTTTCCGGGGTCATTCGGCTGTTGCTTAAATCGGTGATCTGTCGCGCCAACGCTTCAACAGCCAGCAAACTGGCCGCTTCACGGTTAACCTGTTTCACCACTTTTCTTTGTAACGTGGGCAACTGATTCAGGCGTAAGACGTTGGTAGAAGGTAACGAGTCCATGATTATTCCTTTTGTGGTGCAATTTGTTTGTTTTGCGTGGTAAATATCACAAAGCGTGGTTTTTGCAGGCGAAAAAAAACACGACGAAAGCCCGCCGCGCTTGTTCTATGCCGCGTCCCAGTGCCAGTGGCCCACGTATTTACCGACGATATCAAGGTTAGCCAACTGAGTATCGTCAAAATGTTGATCGGGGAAATGTTCTTTATCAGCGGTATACAAAGTAAATCCGCCGGTCATTTCCGGGCGTATCCAACGAAGCCAAATTAAGCCGCTGTTATCGCGTATGGCAAAAATGCCGGTACGGTCCACAGTCACTTGGCTTCGGTCAACCAGCACCGCGTCACCTTCAGTCAGGTTCGGGGCCAGGCTGTTATCACGCACATTAACCAGCAAAATGTCACGTTCTGGTAATTCACGCTTGCGTAAGTGGTCAATGTTAAACGCCAGAAAATCATTGCTTACTGCTTGATTGGCTGGGTTTTCACCATTAGCAACGATATAGCGCCAACTGTCTGAGCTTTCGCCCTGATGGTCGGAAAAGCCCGCAATATAAGCGGCACTGCTACCAATCGCGGCGGCAATGGTTGGGATCATATCCAGCTTTGGCGTTCGTGCGGCACATTCCCAGTTTAACCAGCGACTGGTGCCCAGTCCGGCACGTTTGCTGGCTTCTTCAACGGTAAGGCCCATTGCTTTGCGTCCCGATTTTATACGGTTCGCTATCAGTTCTTTGTATCTGTCATCCATAGGTTGGCCCGTCGTTAGGTCACAATAATGGGTTTAATAATAGTCATAGTACCACAAAATGCAGAGTTTGCCACAAATCGATCTTTATCAATACCACGTTTTGTGGTTATAATTACCACAAAATGCAGAGAGGTAAGCAAAACGTGATATTTAGTGATTGGATTGAGGCAGAGTTTGGTCATCGTGGCCGTGTTAAGGCCGCCAGGTTCTTGGGTGTGTCATATAAGACGGTAACGAGTTGGGCCAAATTGCGTCGATTCCCTCGTTTGCGTGAACAAGAGCTGATCACCCTGAAAAGTAAAGGGGTGGTGAACATTGACCAATGGCGACGCGCGTACCTGGACAACCAGGCCGCTGTCACCGAATAGGAGACAGAACCATGATCATGGTGTTAATGGGCGGCAGTTACGACGACCGCGAAGCGGTGATCCGCGACTTAATGCAACTCTACAAAGGGCGTATTCAATGCGTCAACGTGGCCAACATCCCAAGCCCTGAAGCCCGGGTGGAGCGCTTACAGTTGGAAGTTAAGCCAAACCGCCCTTTTCGCGTGATCACGGTGGTGAATAACCCGGGCAGTGTGGAAGAAGTCAACGAATTACGCCGCGTGGGGGCGTGTTTTGCCCACGTTTATGGCACCTTGTTTTCGATTTATGACCACGTCACCGTCGAGCGTCACGACGTGCAGATCGCCCCAATCCCACACCGCCGCGCGCTGCCTTCTCATGTGTTAACCCCAGAAGAAGCGGTAAGCGAATTTATGTTACGCGGTCGCCCCGGTCAGGTGGCGTGATGAGTGTCAATCTAGCGGCCCCCGGCAATGAACAGCGCGCCTTTGTGGCCGAATGCCAGAAAAGGGCCAGCTTTTGGTTGTGGCAGTGGCGAAAGGGCAAGATCGGCCGGCTTGAAATCGACAGAAAGCTGGACGCCTTACCCGAAGATCAGAAAGCCGAAACCCGAAAATGGCTTAACCACTACCGACAAACCAGCGACACCAAATAAAGGAATATGTATGACTTGTAACCGCCACTACCTTGATCAGCTGATGGATAGCTGGGCGCGCTGGGTTCACCAGGGTGGGTTGGTGTCGGGCTATGGGTCAATCATGGAAAAGCTGATCGACCAAAAAGGCGTGATGAATTTCGGCAGTGGCGGCAAGGGCGGCCCCGTGATTGATTGCGTGGAAGCGCGAATAGAAGCCGCATTAATGACACTAGCCACCAAAAGCCCAAAAAGCGTGGCCGTGGTTCGGGTCCATTACGGTGCCATTCAACTGCCTGGCTTGTCACTGGATGCGCTACGCCGTGACAAGGCCGCCAAGATGGGGATCAGCCTTAAAACCTATGAAACGCACTTAACCAAAGCCAGAAACCATTTAATCAACACGGTAAAAGGATAACGACATGTTGAAAACCAGCGATCCACGCCACCCAATCAATGGGGCGTTTGTCATTAAGCCGAGCGCCAAAAAGGCCAAAAAACCCGCCACCGATCACCGCGTTCGCCGTCAGATTGAAGCGATTCACGAACAACGCGCCCTAGATAATTTATTTGCTCTGTAACCCATAAACCAAAGAGAAACCACCATGAAAACCTTAGAAGAATTGAACCTGTCACCCCTGATCGCCGTGGGCGACATTGAAACCCTAGCCAAAACACCCAACGCCAAGATCGGGGCCATTGGGGTGGTGTTAGTGGATGTGGTCGAAGGCCGCGAAGCCGGGCGATTTTATACCCCAGTGTGCCTAGACAGCCAGCCACACCGCGTGGAAGAACAAAGCACCGTGGATTGGTGGGAGCAGCAGCGTGAAGAACACCCAGAAGCCTACACCCAAATGTACGCCGAAGACATCGACCGCATGAGCTTACCCGCTGCCCTGGAAGCCTTGAGCGCGTTCTTAAAATCCAATTTTGGTGATAAGAAAATCCAATTCATGGGCAACGGCCCCGAGTTTGACAACGTGATCTTAGCTCACGCTTATGAAGAAGCCGAACTGGAATTACCGTGGCATTACGCGGGCAATCAGTCATTACGCACCGTGGTATGGATGGGGCGTGTATTACGTGGCGTCGATCCTAAGTATGCCGGCGACTTTATCGGCACCAAACACCACGCCTTACATGATGCGGCCCACGAAGCCCGTTATTTATTGGACGTCTTCAAACACTTTCGCCAGCCAGTAAGCAACGCGAGGTAAGCCCATGGCCACGGTACAGCTGAAAATATCCGATGCGGGCATTAAACGCGCGCTATCAGATGAAGCCATTACGCAAATCAACGCCATGGGTGAACCGTTTGTGTTGCGCATTCATGCCAACCGTGAAACGGCCAGCTGGTACCTGGTCAGCTACAAAAACGGCAAAACCAAGCGCATTAAGCTGGCGAACTGGCCGGACTTAACCACCAAACAGGTACTCAACCAGAAACAAGAATTGATCGGCAAATTGGCCCAGGGCGACACCCCCACCTTAAACGATTGGCAAACCGTTGGGGAGTTGTTGACCTGGTACTGTGATCGCGCCTTATCGGATCGCAGCTTGAGCAAGAAACGTAAACTCAACATTAAAAGCAGCATGAACAAGCACCTGATCCCGTGCTTAGGCAATGAACCCATTCACGAGTTAGCCGAAGCCGTGTTAGATACCGAATTGGTGTGGCCACTGCAAAGTCGTTACGCCCTGGGTACCGTTAAGCAGCATTTTGCTTTGTTAAAACGCGCCTTTAAGCAAGCCAAGAAATTAAAACGCCTGTCGGTCGATCCAATGGCCAGCATGGTGTTTTCTGACTTCATCGACGCCGAAATCAAAGCCAAGCCAGGCAAGTTAAAAACGTCCGATCTGCCGCTGTTATGGCAACGCGTGTTAGCCGCTAAACCGTTTCATAAAACCTTCATCATGCTGATGTTAGGCCATGGGACGCGCATTGGTGAAACCCGTCAATTGCGTTGGGACCACATCGACTTTGAAGGCCAGCGTTTAATTATTCCGGGTGACATTACCAAGACCGGCACCGAGTTGGTGATCCCGTTAACGCCTTGGATGTTTGCCTGGCTAGACCAACACAAACTGTATCAAGGCATGTGGGGTTATCGTGGCCCGTTCTTGTTTGCCAGCCCAAGCAAGCGCGGCCCAATCAGTGAAGCCATGGCCAATGACTGGGTGAAAGTGGTCAGTTTAGGCGACTGGACCGCCCACGATTTACGCAAGTGCGCCCGTTCATGCTGGGCCGATCTAGGCGTCGATTACATGGTGGCCGAGAGGCTGTTAAACCATGCGTTAAGTAAGCTCGATCAGGCATACATTCACACCTATGTTGAGCAGCAAAAGCGGGAGGCGTTAACCACCTGGCACAGTGAGTTAGCCCGCCAAAAAGATGCGATACAGACCGACACTACAGCGACACCAACCGAATTGAACGAACACGCCCAAGCCTGACAGGGCAAGGGGTAAACGAATGATTGGCAACTCTTACACAAAGGAAGATATTTTTATGAACGTAAACGGTATTGATTGGCAGCACCCTTTAGAAGTTCCAGTGGTTGAAATGGGGACAGAAAAGGAGTTTTGGATCGCGGTTTATAGTGAGCAGTCAAAGCGCCAATATGTGTTTTTGGCGCACTACCAAAACCGCCCACTGGTCCATGATGATGACGGCGAACTAATCGAAAATGATTGGTACCTAGATGGTCACGGAGAATTGGTTGATTCTGTCGGTTGGGTTGAGCATACCCGCCATGATGAGTACGACAATTATTATACAAAGATTGGTCTTAGCGAAGATTACCGTTTGTTGGGTTGGGCGGAATATGAGCCACCAAGATTTGTTGCGGTTGATATGGCCGACGGTCCAGGCGTTGGCGTGGTGTTTAACTATAACCCTGATCTGGAAAAGCCAGAGCTACCGATCAGTAAGTTTAAAATCTGCCAATTGAAAATGTGTGCGGCCATTGCTGAAGAACTATCACGCCAGTGCCCGGGTATCACCACGGAACAAGCACAAATGAGCGCCATTATCGAAGGTGCCAATTTGGTGTGTCATGCAGTGAATAACCAAGGGGGCAAAGATGGCAGCGCGTAGCATTCACATTCATTTTGATATTCCTTGGTTGCTAAGGAAGAAAAACAAGGGGCTATCCGAGTTTGTAAACCATCCTGATGGCATTGAAGCGGCTAGAGCTGAATTAAAATCAATGGTTGACGAGGGCGTTACCTGTTTGGTGTTGGATAACGATTGCAACAATAAGAAAGCTAATGGTTCATGTGCTGGCCATGAGGTGACCGAATGATCGTATTAAGTAACGGTGACTTGCACCGTTTTTGTAAGCCATTTAATGCCGACATTGAAAGCATAGCTTTTGCCCTGGCGCACATTAACCGCTATACCGGGCACGTTGGCCAGTACAGCGTTGCCCAGCATTGTGTGATGGTATCGCAGCAGCTGCCCGAAGAACTGAAGTTATCCGGTTTACTTCATGATGCAACTGAAGCGTATGTGGGTGATGTTTCCAAACCGCTAAAAGTGTTACTGCCTGAATATCAGAAGATAGAACAGTGGTACCACGACCAAATCGACCAGCAGTTTAATGTCACAACTGAACACCCAGCAATTAAAGACGCCGATCTGCGAATGTTGATCACCGAAGCCAAAGCCTTTGGTTTACCACTGGATGAGTTCCCCAAGGCAGAGCCATTCAATATTGAATTTGAACGATGGACCCCAGAGCAAGCCCAGCGAATATTCCTGACTTGCTTCAATGCTTATTGCCATTGGCAACAACAGCGCGTGGGGTAATCCATGACAGATAAGAAGAAAGCCGCCACCGAACGTAAGCGCCGCCAACGCCAAAGAGAGAAAGAGGCCGATATTCAAGAACTACGGCTGAAAGTATCCAAAGTTGAGCGCGAACGATTAGCGGAAATGTGCCAGGTTCGTGCGGGTTCCCGGGAGCCTTACGACGCGGCCGAGTATGTCGCCCTGCTTATTCAACGTGATTGGGAAAAGTTGCAAAAGCAGCTGGCCGAGCTAAACAGCCAGTGTTGTGGTAAGTGCAAGGATCCGTTACCCGGTGGGTGCGATGGTTTGTTTAAAGGGGATTCAGAGTGTTTTCACACCTGGCCAAACTGGAAGGATTTAACCTTATGAGATTAAGCCATAGAAGAAAGAGAGCAAGTAAACGTGGGCTGTATTGGCCATCGAGGACCAAACAACAGCGACTGGTTAAAGAGGCAATGATAAAACTGGAGTTGAAAACAGCCCAGGTATCGGTCCAGCTTGGTGTATTAGGTGCAGCGGTTGACAAGGCTTGCAAGGGAATATCAAAGGCCGCTGGCGTTATGGCATTGGCACTAAAAGGCATGTTTTCACTACCTAATAGTGACGCGTCACAAAAGGAAGTAAACGCCACTGGTGACGGTCACAACATAAAAAATCTGGCCTTAACACCACAAAACGACAAAATTTGAAATTATTACCACAAAATGACTTGAAACCACTAAGGGTTTTCAGTATGTTTCTATGTATTGTGGTTTTCGTGTCTTTAGCGAGAGCCACAAAGATTCCTTTAAGCCTGGAATCACCTAGCCAACCGACGTTGTACATTGAAAAGTATTTTTTCTAACCCGCTATCAATCTGGTAGCGGGTTTTTTTATGCCTGAAGCCTATGCCTGATAAAGATCCTAATAACTACAGCCTAATAACGTATTTGGCCTTTACGGGCGCAGCGTTATGGGGCGGGTTAGTAACCCATATTCAACACATCCGAAGACACAATAAACCTTTCCTTTGGCGTGAAGCCTTCATGCAAATAGCCGTTAGCGGTTTTGCTGGCATGTTAGCCAGTTTGCTTTGTTGGTACCTATCTGCCCCGGTTCCATTAGCTGGCTTTATGGCTGGTACTGCCGGGTTTATGGGTAGTCGCGCCCTGGCGTTGTTTGAACAACGTTTTGCCAAGTTTGTGGAGTAACCAAGATGGACGCTAAACAGTTAACCACCTTAGTGGTTCGCCCGACCTTAAAACAGTTGGGGTTGTATAGCCGAGCAGCTGAACAGTTGATCGTCGGTACCATTTACCAGGAAAGCCGCGCCAAATACCTAAAACAGCTGGGCAATGGCCCAGCGTTGGGTGTTATCCAAATGGAGCCGGCAACCTATCAAGATATTTGGAACAACTACCTAGCATATAAACGTAACCTGGCGAATCAAATCACCGAGTTAGCCAGCATGGCCAGCTTAGATGAAGACATGCGCCCGGACGTTAACCAGCTTGTCACTAACTTGTCGTTTGCGGTGGCTATGTGTCGCGCCCATTACCTACGCCAGAAACCAGCGTTACCCGCTGCCGATGATATCGACGGGTTAGCCCAGTATTGGAAAGACCATTACAACACCCATTTGGGTGCGGGCACGGTTGACGAGTTCAAAGAGAATTTCCCGCTTGAGGTTCTGAATTGTTAAGCAGGGACAGCAGCGCACCCAAACAGGTGCATTAATAGGGCGGCCGTGTTGGTTGCCCTTTCTTTTATAGGAGTAAAGCCGACATGAAACACCTATTAATGGTGGCGTTCTTTCTGATCGCCCCCGCCGCTTTAGCCAGTGGATTATCCCCAGAATTACCGCCAGTGGATTGGGTAACGTTGCTAACCGTCTTTGGTGGTGAGTATGGGAAAGTGATTGCGGCCTGGGTATCTGTTGCCCTGGTTGTATGGTCCCAAGTTCGCCAGCTTATCCCGCCTGAATGGATGGCTAAGTTACCAACCTGGTTGATTACATTGCTTGAGTTCTTGGCAGCCAACAAAGGCCGAGCCAGTAACGAGCTAATCAACGACCCTAAACACATCAAGCGGGTGACGCCTACATGAATCTGCCCGGCTGGTTAACCGTGGTGCCGGTTCTGGTTACCCGGTTCTTTAACGAGCTGGACCGCCACCGCGCTGAAGCGAAACGAATACGCCGAGAGGATCGACTTAATGAGATTAAAGAAGACCCCGACGCTATTAACTCTGATCGCTTCGGTCCTAGTTCTGGCCGGGTGTCAATCAACCCAACCAAGCAGGACAACAAACAACATTGATTGTAAGCCTATCGCCCCACAGCTGGAATGGTACAGCGTGGATGAAGGCGGCGTTTACTACCCAAAGCAATCATATAAGAACTTACAGCTATACATCGAGGCGCTAAACAACTGCATCGATGACCATCAAGAATAAGTGACCCAAGGCTACTGGCTGCCTTAAAGCCAGTTCTAACACCGCCAAAGGCAAAGTAATGCTAGTGACTTTGCGACGTCGTCGAGCGTCGCCAGGCTTCGGCCATTAAACAGCAGTGCCCACGGCGGTGACCCTTTTACATATCCCTTGTGTATTCATTGAGTATCTAAAGGATATCTAACGAGGTAAGACAATGGTTTCACGAACACCAAGAGCGTGCCGGCATCCCCATTGTCCTGGCTTAACCATAGATCGTTCAGGCTATTGCGATAAGCATCGCAACACTGGATGGGAGAACCACCAAGGTGGACGAACCCGACATCAACGTGGCTATGGCAGCGAGTGGGACAAGTTACGCCGTCGCATTCTCAAGCGTGATAAGCATCTATGCCAGGAGTGTTTGCGCGGTGGTCGTGCTGTTCCTGCCAGTGATGTGGACCATATCACCGCTAAGAAGCACGGCGGATTGGATGAAGACAGCAACTTGGAGTCGTTATGTCGAACGTGTCACCGAGCCAAAACAGCAAGGGAAAGGTTAAAACAACCCCAGTAATTCAACGAAAGCAGATCATTATCATGATCAAAGTGTCGTTTTGGGTACCAATTTATTTAAAAACATTGGCCCTATTTTGCTGGACCTTCGGCACTAGACCAGACCCCGCCAGAGTTAACCAGACGATACGTAAAGGCATCAAGGTGATACCACATCAACACCAGAGCCGAAAAGGTTTAAAAGCGATCCTATGGCGTGTGCTATGTCCTTTCACACACCCCCAGGGGGTGGGCAAATCCCTATAGCCTATTCAACGGGGACCGACACCCCAGGGACATTTTTATACGCGATAAATAAGGATCTTTTTTTCACGGGGCGAGATCGTCACCGTGACACGTCACAACATAACGAGGTTTTCAAATGGCGAGAGCAGCCGGGGGCGGCCGCAAGGCAGGTAAAAATACGTTACCCAGTGCGCCAGCCCATGAAGCATTGGTGAAGATTGATCCGCCGGACCAGTTACGCGACGAAAGCGCATTGGCGATCTGGCAGACACAAAGCCGCGTCCTGATGGACCGACAATTATTGACCATCGACCATGGCCCGTTGCTGTTGGCTTACTGCAATAGCTTTTCGCTATATCTGGAAGCAGAGCAAGCGATCAGCGATGAAGGGCTAACCGTATTCAGTGCCAAAGGTGGTCCCAAGAAAAACCCCAGCGTGAACGTTCGCCAGGATGCATTGGCCAGCATGGTTAGGATCGGCAGCTTGTTAGGGCTTGACCCGCTAAGTATGCGCCGAATGACCGGTGGCAGTAGTGGCGACAAAGACGGCAACGAGAACGAATTTAGCGAGTTTCTGTAATGGCTAAGAATCCGAGCGTTAACGCCGCCGCGAAATATGCGCGCGACGTCGTCAGCGGTCGGATTGTGGCGTGTAAGTACGTCATACAGGCTTGCCAACGTCACCTAGATGATTTGGCAAGATGCAAAGCCAAGGGCTATCCGTACCGCTTCAACAAAGACAAAGCCGAAAGGGCTTGTAAGTTCATTCAACTATTGCCCCACACCAAAGGGGAGTGGGCACGAAAGCCATTGTCCGAGCGTCGGATCGAGCTTGAACCATGGCAATTGTTCATCCATGCGGTGATCTACGGTTGGGAGCGAAAGAGCGATAAAACCCGCCGCTTCCGTACCGCTTACATTGAAGTACCCAGGAAGAACGGAAAAAGCATCATTGCCGCTGGTAATGGGCTTTACACTTTCGGCCCAGATGGTGAATACGGTGCCGAGGTGTATTGCGGCGCGACCACAGAAAAGCAAGCCTGGGAGGTATTCAAACCCGCCAGGCTAATGGCTAAGGCACTGCCAAACTTGCGCCGGTCATTCATGATCGACGTGATGGCCAAGAAAATGGAAAGGCCCGACGGCAGCGTGTTTGAACCGGTGATCGGTGACCCTGGCGACGGCTCCAGCCCCCATTGCGCCATCATCGATGAATATCACGAACATGACGGCCCCGAGCTTATGGATACCATGGCCACGGGTATGGGTGCGCGAGAGCAGCCATTAATATTCGTGATCACCACTGCCGGTTCTAATATCGCCGGACCGTGTAAAGATTTACACGACGATGTGGTGAAAGTGCTTGAAGGCAGCGTGGAAGATGACGAGATTTTCGGGATCATCTACACCATAGACGAGGGCGACGACTGGACCGACCCAAGCGTGTTGGTAAAGGCAAACCCAAACATTGCGGTATCGGTGAAATCCGATTACCTAGCAAGCCAGCAGCGCCGCGCCATACGTAACCCGCGTTACGCCAACATATTCAAAACTAAACACCTCAATATTTGGGTGAACAGTTCGGCGGCGTTCTTCAACTTAGAACACTGGAAAGCGTCGGAAAACCTCGATCTTAGGATTAAAGATTTTGCCGATCACCCCGCGTGGTTTTCACTCGATCTGGCCAGCAAACTGGATGTGTGTTCTTTCGTGCAAGTCTTTGCAAGATGGGAAGACGACGGCCAATTGCATTATTACTGCTTTAGTCGCCATTACTTACCGGAAGAAACCATTTTTGACCAGGACCAAAAAAACGCCAAGTTGTACCAACGATGGGTAAATACGCCATGGCAAAACAGCGACGGCAGCGCCTTAAAACAAACCGACGGCGCAGAGGTGGATTTTGGCGAAGTCGGCGACGAAGTGCTGGCCCTTGCCGAATCATTCATGGTTCGAGAAGTACCCCACGACCCATGGAACAGTGCGCAGCTGGCGCAACAACTGAATGAACAAGGCTTGACCGCCGTCAAGATCCCACAAACAACCGCCCACTTATCCCCGGGCATGAAAGAGCTTGAATCCGCCTTGAAAGCGGGCCGTTTTCACCACGATGGCAACCCAGTTTTAACCTGGATGATGTCCAACGTTGTGGCCAAAGAAGACGCCAACGAAAACGTATTTCCAAGGAAGGACAAGAAGGATCAGAAAATCGACGGCGCGGTGGCGCTGATTATGGCGACCTATCGCGCAATGCTAGACGAAGGCGAGGGGCCGAGTGTGTATGAAGATGAAGACGTGATGTTATTCCTATGAGTTATTTAAACGAACTGTTAGCCCTGGCGGGTTTAACGCTGTTGGCTTATGGCCTGGCGATTCTTTGGGGTATCCCATTGGCTTGCATTGTGATCGGTGTTATCTGCCTGGTGCTGGCGTTATTCAAACCCATGATTGAAGCGATCAGAGGTAACTATGTTCTTGAGCAAACTACTGACCCCGAAAGCGGCGGCGATTAAGCCCAACCCGGGGCGGTCTGATAGCTTCTTGGGAGGTAAAACCCGAAGTGGCCAAAGTGTCACGCCAGAATCAGCGTTACGTGTAGCGGCGGTATATTCCAGCGTTCGCGTGTTGTCTGAAACATTGGCCGCGCTGCCATTAGGGCTTTATCGCAAGGAGGGCCGAAACCGAAACGAAGCCAGCGACCACCCGTTACACCAAATTTTATCCATTTTACCTAACAGTGAAGTGACCTCGTTTGATCTTCGGGTTCAGATGTTGGCCAGCTTGTTATTGCAGGGTAACGCCTACAACCAGGTATTACGAGATAGAGCCGGCCGAGTGGGTGAAATCTGGCCATTAATGCCGGAAAAATGCCGCCTCGATAGAGTCAAAGCCACTGGCCGATTGGTATTAGTGGTTGAAGGTGAAGCCAGTGCCTGGAACATGAACAAGGTATGGCGCGTTAATGGATTAACCACCAATGGCATTGAAGGGTTAACGCCTATTGGTTTGTTGCGTGAAACCATCGGATCAGCCATGGCAATGGAGCATTACGCCGCTTCAATCTATGGCAACGGGGCGAAACCTGGCGGGGTGTTATCCCTAGCGGGCAAGTTATCTAAAGACGGCCAGCAACGATTGTTGGATTCTTGGAACCAGACCCATGGCGGGACAGACAACGCCAACAAAGTGGCCGTTTTACAAGAAGGGATGAAATGGCAGCAGATCAGCATGAGTGCTGAAGATGCCCAGTTTATTGAATCTCGAAAGTATAACCGCAGTGAAATAGCCGGGATTTACGGGGTGCCTAATCACATGATTGGGGATCTTGAAAAAGCCACCTTTTCAAACATCGAACACCAAAGTTTGCAGTTTGTTATCTATGCGCTGATGCCTTGGATAACACGCATCGAGCAATCTATTACCCGCGATCTGTTGCTGCCGTCAGAACGTGGCACTGTTTACCCTAAATTCAACGTTAGAGGCTTATTGCGAGGGGATACCGCCGCGCGTTCAACTTTCTATAAAGAATTGTTCAACGTGGGCGCATTCAGTCCAAACATGATCCTAGCGTTGGAAGATGAAAACCCAGTGGATAACGGTGATCAGCATTTCATTAACGCCGCAAATATAACCTTGGAGCAAGCAGCCAATGCCAAACAAAACGAAGGGCAAGAGTAAGCCCAATTGGTACCGCATTAATAACGCGGTCGGCGGTGGTCCAGTCACGATTCTGATTTATGACGAAATCGGATACTGGGGCGTCACCGCTGAACAGTTCGTGAATGAATTGAACACCATTGACGCGGAAGAAATCGAACTACGCATTAACAGCCCAGGCGGCAGCGTATTTGAAGGCATGGCGATTTACAACGCCTTACGCCGTCACAAAGCGAAGGTAAACACCTACATTGACGGCCTAGCCGCTTCAATGGGCAGCGTTATCGCCTTGGCGGGCGATGAAGTAAACATGGCTGAAAATGCCTATTACATGATCCACAACCCGTGGGGCGGTTGTTACGGCGAAGCCAAAGACATGCGCAAGTACGCCGATCGATTGGATGAAATGCGAGAGCAGATCGCCAATATCTATCAGGCTAAAACGGGCATGGACCGCGACGCCATTTTACAAGCTATGGACGATGAAACCTGGTACACGGGCACAACCGCCCAGGACGCGGGTTTTATTGACACCCTAACTGAAACCCTAGACGCAGCGGCTTGCTATCACGGCACCGATGCGGCGGGGCGTTTTGGTAAAGCGCCGATCACTATCGAGCGCGCATCCGTCGAGCAGGAACCGCCGCAGCCTGTACGACATACTCGCCTAACAGCGGCAAAACTCGATCTATTACGTCAAGAAGACAATCTTTAAGGAGTAAACACCCGTGACTATCCACGAAATGAAAATGGCTGCCGCTGGTAAGCTAGAAAAGATGCGCGCCATTGTTAATAAGGCTGATGCAGAAGATCGTGATCTGACTGATGAAGAACAAGCCCAGTATGATGGGCTGAAGTCAGAGCGCGCCAGCATTGATAAGCGTATTACCCGAGCTGAAGAATTGGAGCGTGAAGAATCGGCCCTGGGTGAATTGGAAGACCAACCACACAAGCCAACGCCAAGCAACGGTGACACAAACGAAGCGCCAACAAACTGCAAAGAGTACCGCGACGCTTTCGCTAAAGTGGTTAAATCCCGTCGTAACCAAGTGCCAGGCGACGCGCAAAACGCGCTGAAAATTGGCACGACAGACGGCCACTTTGCTGTCCCTGAAACCTACCGTAAAAAAATGGTGCTGAAACTGGGCAACCATAACTGTTTACGTGAAATCGCGAACGTAATCACGACAACATCAACGGAAAACATCCCAGTTGTGACCGATAACGGTTCAGCGGGTTGGGTTGATGAACTAGGCACCTATCCTGAATCGGATATGACCGGCGACCGTAAGGTGTTGGGCGCTCATAAACTGGGCCGTATCTGTAAGATTTCGGAAGAATTACTGCAAGATGAAGCGGTAAGCCTAGAAGATGTACTGGCAGATTCTTACGCGAAATCCTTTGGTGACGCAGAAGAAACCGCTATGTGGGATGGTGACGGCACTAAAAAGCCAACGGGCCTAAAAACCCAGGTGAAAAAGAAAGTGACGGCAGCGGCCGCCGCTGGGATCTCTTACGATGATCTGATCGACCTTCAACACGCGGTTAAACGTGCTTACCGTAAAAACGGTGTGTTTGTGCTTAACGATTTAACCATTGCCATGGTTCGTAAGCTGAAGAACGACAAAGGCGAACCAATTTGGCAAGACAGCATGAAAGACGGTGAGCCGGATCGCTTGCTGGGTAAACCTGTTTATTCAACAGACGCGCTTTCTGTTCCCGCTGCCAGCGAAGTGTCAGCCATGTTTGGTGACTTCAAACAGGGTGTGGACATTGGCGACCGTGGCGCGGTTTACATGCAACGTTTAGAAGAATTGTACGCCGCATCGGGTGCAATTGGTTTCCGTATGCGTAGCCGCGTGGATTGCATCCTGAAAGACGAAGACGCGCTGGCGAAACTGGAACACCCAGCCGCTTAATTCGCTAACTAACCGGGGCCACAATGGCCCCGTTTTATATTGTCGATAAGGAAACATCATGGCAGCACGTAAAGCAGCGGCTAAAAAGGTTGAAAAGCCGGAAGAACAACCGGCACCAGAAACCCAAGAGCCAACCCAACCCGATCCCGCCCCGGTAGAAGCTGAAAGTTCGAAAGAGCAGGAAGAAGTCCCACAGGACCCGGAAGAAGACCCCGCCGTGCCAGAGGCTGAAAGCCAACAAGAGCCGGAAGAAACCACGCCTTTGGAAAACCAAGAAGAACCAAAGGACGACAATCTGGCCACTTGTGTGCTGAATACAGGACTCGCGACAGCGATACACACCTATAAACCAGGTGATCGTTACACCGCGACCCCGGAAACAGTCCAGCGTTTGATTGACCGAGGCATGGCCAAGCCAGTGGAGGCGTAAACCATGTTGCTGTCACTCGAAGAAATCAAAAAACAGTGCAAAGTCGATGAAGACGACACCAGTCAAGACGATGAGCTGAACGCGTATGGCTTGGCGGCCAGTGCCCGATTAGAAACTGAGTTACAGCGCCACGTATACGCCACTCGCGCAGAAATCCCAGAAAGTGATCTGGATGCTATCGCCTTGGATGAACAGCGCCACGGCGGTGAAGATTTAAAGTTGGCCATTAAATTGATGGTTGCTCACTTTTACCGAAATCGAGAGCAAACCAGCGAATTAACCCTAAAGGAAATACCAGAAGGGTTTCACGCCTTAACCGGTTTTTATCGCCTGGTACCTTACGGGGGCAACTTATGATCACCGCCGGCAAACTCAACCAACGCATAACCCTATATCGCACCATCGAAGGCAAAAGCCCCGGCGGTGCGCCTACGGTCCAGTTAGAAAAGGAAGCCAGCCCCTGGGCGGAGTTATTGCAAAGCTCAAGTGGCCAAAGCACTGGGAACGACCGCGAACAAACCTTAAACGGTTATCAGTGGAAGTTGCGCTGGCGTGAAAACATCGAGCCAGGCCATTGGATACAGTGGCGCGGCCGTTGGATGAAAATAACAGGGGTGAACGATTCCGATCCGCGTCGCCAGGAACTTATCCTGGACGCCGACGCCAACCCGAAATCAACACCGCCCCCGATTAAACCGGAGGTCTAACCATGATCGCTAACATCGAGGTGCAAGGGCTGGCAGAACTGGAAAAGCAGCTAACC
>MDTG01170077.1_pt1 | contig 22596 bp, 24 predicted proteins | sample 811421 | NCBI WGS metagenome assembly MDTG01 (sample SAMN05326645, study PRJNA326480) | marine metagenome | isolation source: seawater | place: Pacific Ocean: South East | collected 2011
AATGGCTGCCTAATTGACCATGAGTCAATATTAGTTCCTACATTTTGTGAAAATTCACCTTTTAGTAAATGTGGGATACCAGTTGCAAACTCTACAACTTCTAAACCTCTTATTACTGAGCCTTTAGCATCATCTAAGGTTTTACCATGTTCTTGAGAAACTAGTTCTGCTAGTTCGTTAATATTTTTCTCAATTAATTCTTTATATTTTGATAATATTCGGGATCTTTTTAAAGGAGTATATTCTTTCCAAGAATTAAATCCTAATATTGAACTTTTTATTGTTTCATCAAAATCTTTTTTATCAGAAAGAACAACTTCAGATATTTGTTCTGCATTAGAGGGGTCAAATACAGCTAGTTTTTTTTCTGAAAAACTTATTTTTTTTCCATGAATATAATTGTCAATTTTTTTCATTTTTTTTATTATAGATTAATATTAAATTTCTTAAATAAATAAATAATCCAAAACTTTGTCCTAATATAATTACAGGATCTTTCCTGAATACTGCATAAATTAACAAGCCAATGCCTCCAAATATACTCAAATACCAAAATATTACCGGTATGTGACTCTCTCCTTTTTTTTCAGAATATATCCATTGAACAATAAATCTAGACGCGAATAAACCTTGACCAAGAAATCCTATTATTAAAAAAATTAATTCTATTGAAGTTAAGTTATTAATATAATCAATCATTTTTAAAGTTTTTTATAATTTTTCTTACCTTAATTATATCCTTAATACCACGAAACATTCTTCCAAAGGTGCCATAATTTGATTTTCCATAAATTCTAGCTCTGTGATTCACATCTACAAAGTAAGTGGAAAAATTATAACCTTTAAAAAGTGCTGGTAGAAAACGATGTATTCCATCAAATATTGGAAATTTTAAAAAAATTTTTTTATCAAATATTTTTAATGAACATCCCGTATCTGGACATTTGTCATCTAAAATAAAAGCTCTGATTTTATTAGCAAGTTTTGAAGATATTATTTTAATGATATTATCCTTTCTATTTTTTCTAATACCTCCAATTAATTTTAAATTATTATTGCTTGTATAAATATTGTAAAGCTTTAATATATCTGAAGGATCATTTTGTAAATCTGCATCAAGAGTCACAATTGTATTGTAGATTGCTGCCTTAATACCTTTTGCAGTAGAGTAGCTTTGTCCTATATTATTTAGATTATTTATTAATTTTAAATTTTCAAATTTTATTTTTTGCAAATTTAATAATGTATCGTCTGTCGAGTTGTCATTAACAATAATTATCTCGAAAGCTATTTTTGAATTTAAATTTTTTATGATTTCTTCAATTAAGATTGGCAAATTTTTTGATTCATTATATGCTGGTATTACAATTGAAATGGACATTAAAATGACAAGTGGTTTTTTATTAGGTTTATTTGTTCCATTAATTTTCTTTCCTATATTAATTTATTGTGAAAAAATAGGAAATTTTACAGGTTTAATTGACAAGCCCAATTTTAGAAAAGTACATAAAAAACCTACTTCAAAAATAGGAGGAGTTTTTTTTATAATAGTTATAGTTTTTTTATTAATAACTAATTATTCAAATTTTAATGAAAGATTATTATTATCTATGTTTATTCTTTCATTTGGTCTATTTGCGATTGGATTAATTGATGACTTAATTGATATAAAAGGATCTACTCGTTTGATATTACAATTTTTTGTAATTGCTATTTCAATTATTATTGATTTCAATTTAAATATTAACGAATTATACTTAGGTTACAATTCATTAGAAATTAAAATATTTACAGGTTCATTTATATTTTCGATTTTCTGTATTATCACATTAGTTAATGCTATTAATCTTGCAGATGGTGAAAATGGATTAGTAGTTTCAATATTTTTAATTTTTCTAATAATTTTTTATTACAATCATTTTGATCCTATAAATGCAATATTTATTCCTCTTATATTATCATGTATATTATTTTTAACTTATAATATTAAAGGATTAGTTTTTCTAGGTAACTCGGGATCTTATTTAATTGGTGGTTTGATATCATTTATAACTATTCAATCTTACAATTTTAATTTTATACCTGTCGAAGAAATATTTTTATTATTTTCGTTATATGGGTTAGATATGCTAAGAGTATATTTAGAGAGAATATTAAGAAAAATTCATCCATTTACTGCAGAAAAAAATCATTTACATCATTACATTTATAAAACCTCTGAGTCTAAATTAATAAATTTGTTAATATATCTTGCTATTTTATATTTACCATATGGTTTAAACAAATTATATGAAAATTATCTGATTTGGTTTTTGTTTAGTATATTAATTTATTTGTTTTCTTTATATTTTTTTAAAAAATTAAATAAAGATAGTTGATAAGGAACTGAACTAGAAATACAAATAGAGATAATAATCCAATTTAATGAAGAATTCCAATTATTATAAAAACTTCCAGTTGGTAAAAAAGGAAAAAAAATTATAACCAACGAAATAATTTTACCGTAATTTAAGATGTAATTATTATTATTTTTAATAGTATTAAAAAATAAATAATAAATTAAAGTTAAAAATAATAATAAATTAATTATACCAAGATCAGAAATAATTTGGATATAATAATTATGTGGATGTGTTGAGCATCTATCATCAATTCTCTTAGACTTTAATTCAGAATACTTTTTATCATTACATACTATTCTGAAATTATTTTGACCGATCCCAAATAGTATATTTTCTTTAAATATTTGAAAAGCAGTAATATAATGTGCACCATAATGACTATCAATAATGTTTCTAAATGAGCTGAGTTCATCAATTGTGTAATAGAATCTATTTTTATGATCTGCGGAAACTAGAAAAATGAAGAATAAAATAAAGCAAATTAAAGTCGAAAAAATTGTTTTTTTATAAACATAAATTTTTTTAATAAAAAAGATAATCAGCATTAATATTGATAATACTATGTGAATTAATGCAGCCCTCTCACCTGATAATAAAACACCTATTAAACATACTGCTACAAATATAAATATTTTATTAAATTTTAATAATTTATTATTAGAAAATACAATTAAAAATATTAGACAAAGAGTAAAATATTTAGATATAAATGATCCTCCTTTAAGTTCTTCACCAAAAGGGCCTGAGTTTCTTTCTAAGGCTGATTCATAGCCAAATATATCTTTTCCAAAAAAATATTGTATTATTATATCAATTGATGTGAAAAATATAGAGCCAGCAATAACAATTATTAATAAGGACAAATATTTTTCATTAGATAAAAAATATAATTTAAAAAAGAATGCAAATAAAATAAAACGAAAATAAGGGATTGAACTAGACAATGAATTTAAATAATTATCATTTATTGAGGATGAAATTATTGATCCTATACAAAAGATAATACCTATTATAAACCACTTCTCAAAAATAATAATTTTATATTTATTTTTTTCAAACATAATAAAATATATTAAGAAAAAAGTTGCATAAAATGATATTATTATATCAGGTATTGCAGGGCCTAAAATTTGTGTTGGTACAATTAGTAAAACTAGAATTATAAAGAAATTATTTATATATTTGTTTTTTGTCATATATTATAAGATCTATAAAATAATATTTGCTATAATAATAATTTATAATGAAAATTAAACCTGAAAATGCTTCCTGCGCAATTATAAAGGATAAAAATAATAATTTTATCCTTCAAAAAAGAGATAATAAAAAAAATATTTTTTTTCCAAATCATTGGGGGTTATTCGGAGGGGCTAAAAACAGAAATGAGAAATATATAAATACAATAAGAAGAGAGATTTATGAAGAAATTAATATAAAAATTACAGATTTTAAATATTTCATGAATTTAAAATTCGATATGAAATTATTAGTTAATAAAGAAATAAATAGACATTGCTATATTGCGGAAGTTAAGAATTTAAAAAGAATGAATATTTCATTAAATGAAGGAAGAAGCTATAAAATTTTTACACAAAAAGAATTAATTGAATTATTAAGCAATAAAAACTTGATAGTACCATACGATAATCTAGTTCTATGGTTTTATTTAAATAAAAAAAGATTAGTTAGTTATTGATCTGTTTAAAATAATTATCAATATTTTTATCTAAATCTGATGGAAAAAATTTAAAATAATTGTTTAGAAAATTTATATCAAAATATCTTTTTGTTGGATGATTATCTACTTCTATTTTATTGATTTCAAATAAATTATTTTTAAATTTTTTCATAAAAATTTCTGCAAGTTCTTTATATGAAATAGAATTACCAGATGCCAGGTAAAAAGAACCAAATTTATCAGATAGTGAAAAGCTAAAAACTAATTTACAAAAATCATCAATATACAAATGATCTCTTATATCCAACCCATCTCCAAATATATTTATTTTTTTTTCATTAATCATTTGCGTAAAAAAACGATTTGGCCCATATGAGTTATGTGTATCTCCGTATCCATAAATTAATGTGGGTCTTAATATAAATAAATTTTTTTTAAATTTTTCTTTAAACATTATTTCCCGTGTTAAATGCATAGAAGAATATAAGTCTGTTGGTGAAGGCTTTGTATCTAGACTTATATTTTCTTCATTCAATGGATAAACTGCATCAGAACTTATATAAATAATCTTTTTACTTTGAAGATTTGTATAATCAAAATTTTCAACGAAATTTTTTGCCATTTTTATATTTTTTTCAAAAGTATTTATGTCTTTTCCCTTATCAGGAGTTAATGCTGAAAAGAAAATATAAATTGTATTTTCATAGCTTGTATATTCTTTAATTTTTGAAGAATTATTACTATCTAATAAATTAATTTGTTTAGAACCTAAACAAATAGCTTCTAAAGATTTGTTATGAATAAATTTTTGTAAATTTTGTCCTAAGAAACCAGAACCACCGAACAATACATATTTATATTTCATAGCGTAATATATCTTACTTTATTTTTTATTTTATTTTTGTTTAATATTTTATATGGATCAAATATTAATTTTAAATTTTTATTTAATTTAATATATTTTAATTGTGAATATCTGTGCATAATAAATAAAATATCTACATTTTTAACTATTTCAATCAAATCTAACCATTGAATTTGATAATTTTCTAATGTTTGACCATACAAATTTTTGTCATAACACCATACTTTATGCCCATAAAGATTTTTTATAACATCAAATGAAGGTGAATTTTTAATTGAGTTGGTATTAATTTTATATGTAAGTCCAATTAAACCAATTTTTGATTTAGATTTTATTAATTTATCTTTTTGAAATTTTTTAATATTTTTTGAAATCCATGATTTTCTTGCTTCACTCTCATTTATAAAAACATCAAATAGCTTAGTATTAATTTTTAATTTTTTTGAAATAAGTGATAAATTAATTATGTCTCTTTCTAAATTCCCACCTGATATTCCTAAACCTGGTTCAAGATAAGCATATTTGCCAATTCTTTTATCTAATTTTAGTGCTTTTGAAGATACACTCCAATCTAAATTTTTCTTCTTAGAAATAGTCGACAATATATTTGTTAAAATTAGATCATTTACAAGATATGCATTTATATACATTTTAGATAACTCGGCTTCTTCATATTTCATATTAATAATAGGACATTTAAATTTTTTTAAATAACTTAAATAATTTTTCTCAATTTTTAATTTACCATCATGACTTCCAAAAATTATTCTTTCAGGATATTCTGCTCTATCAATTGCATTACCAAAAATTAAAGTTTCAACTTGGTAATATAATAATTTTTTTGGCCAATTAATTTTTCTTGTAAAGCCTGGCTTAACTTGACTTTTTATTATGAGAGGGTTTTTTCTTAAAAAATTTTTACAAGTTAAATATTCTATCAACTTATTTATATATTTGTAATTACTTTGATTTCTATTGTTAGTTTTGATATCAATAGCTACAAAAATAAGAGTATTTTTTATTTTTTCATCTAAAGATGATACAAATTTTATATTATCTTTATATTTATTTAGGTAAAATTTTAATTTAGGTTCTTTGATTATTAAATTCTTTTCAAAAAAAGATTTAATCTTTTTCTCGTAATCAAAAAAAATGACTTTATAATTATTTTTGGCAGCTACTGCACCGTAGTTTAAGGAAAGATGGGATATTCCACAAAAAATTATTTTTCTATTCATTAAATAAATTGTCAATATATTTTTTAATCAAAATATCATTTTCAAAATTTGAATATTTTAAATTATTAAAAAAATAATTATGCTCTAATTTCCATGTTGGATCATTTTTCTTTTCAATAAATATCTTTTCAATAGGAACTCCACTTGGAACAACTCTTTTTCTATATTTGAAAATTGAATCACTCCATTTGCAAAGACTTTCTACATGCAAACTCCCTTTACTTCCAATAATGTTTATATAAAATTTATTTTTCCAATCAATTAAAGATGTAGAAAATTTTATTGTTTTATTTCTATCAACAAGACCGAATTCGGCATAATCAATACATTTGTTTTCAAATTTAGATTTATTAAAAAAAAATGATTTTTTTGGTAAATTTCCGAATAGATAAAGATAAATATCTAATAAATGTGGTGCTAAGTCATAAATAACACCTTTTTTTTCCTTAGATCTCCATAAAGATTTTTTCCATAATAATGATGTTCCATTGCCATAATACATTTCAATTAAGTAAATATCTCCAATTTTTTTTTGGTTTAAATATTTTTTTAATCTAATAATATTAGGTTCAAATCTATGATTATAAGCAACATAAAGTTTTGAAAAATTATATTTATTCAATAATTTTAAAATATTTTTATACTTACTAAATGTTTCAAAATATAAAGGTTTTTCTACAAGAATTTTAATATTTTTATTAATTAAATATTTTATAATTTGATATTTTTTATTATCAGGAGTACAAACAAATGCATATTCTATATTTTTATTTAAATCACTTAATTTTTTATAATTAGTATGGTGAAAATATGGATCTATAATATAAATATTAATTTTTCTATTAATTAGTTCTTTATATCTTTTTTTTCCTTGGGTTCCATAACCAATTATTGCTACATTCATATAAATTTAAATTTTTCCTCAATAGACTTTAATCTTTTAACAACATCAATATTTTTAATTTCTATATTTCCATTTTTTTCTGCTTCAATTGATGAAGCAACGATTCCTAATATTGATGATATAACATCATTTTTTGAAATCTTATATGCTAGTGAAGCATAGGACAACAAACTATCACCACATCCGACAGGATCAACTACGTTTTCAGCAAATGAATCAATGGAAAAAAAGGCCCTTGTATCATTGGCAGATTTAGGTTTTCTAATAGTTAAAATACCTCTTTGACCTAAAGTTAAAATTAAACTTTTACAATTAGCTTTTTTTAATAATTTACTTCCAAGAGGTCTTATAGCAGTATCTTGGTCGCCTAATGCAAATCTAGCTTCTTTTTCATTAGGTGTAATTAAATCACAATTTTTGAAATCTAGAATATTACCCCAACGGCTAGCTATTTGACTATCACCTGCTAAGAAAATTTTTTTACCAATAGCATTTCTTAAAATATTTACTGAGTTTGAATTAAAAATACCATGTCTGAAATCGCTGAAAATAATTAAGCCGGATTTAATTTTTTTAATTTCTTTTGCAAACTTTTTAATTAACTCATTATTAATAGGTGTATTTTCTAGAGTATCCACTTTAAGTAATCTATAATCTTGGGCAATAAAGACTTTTTTATTCGTAGTAGGTCTATTTTTTTCATTAAAAAAAATCGTATTAATTTTATTTTTTTTTAAATCACTTTTTGCAAATTTTCCTAATGTGTCATTACCAATTAAAGAACAAAAAGTAACATCAGCTCCTGCTGCATTTAGATGTTTAGCTACTATTCCAGCTCCTCCAACATAGTTCTTATTTTTAATATAACGAACAGAAAAGGTAGGAGTTTTTGAATTACTTCCAATGAACTCAGTTTCAACATATGAATCTATTATAGTATCACCTAATACGAAGACTTTTTGTTTTTTCATCTTATTCAAACACTCATAAAGATTTTTGAATGATACTTTTTCGTTTTCCATTAATGTTTTCAATTTGACAAGTTTAAGATCAGGTTTATTATTTTCTATTATAAATGATGAAGACTGAATATAATCACCAGGAGTGTAAATAAATTTACCTCCATAAGATTTAATTATATCAATTTCATTCTTAGTTTTTGGATTAATTTTACCATCTATGTATTCATATCCCTTTGCATAAATATCAGGCTTTATTAATTTAATGTTTTTAAGAGGTTCTGATTCTTTATCAATTATAACAAAATCAATTAATTCAATAGCAGCTAAATTAAGAGCTCTTAATTGTTCAGGAACATAAGGTCTAAAATCTGATTTTAGAACATGCTTATCAGTTGTAATACTTACTATAAGAATATCACATTGTTGTTTACAATAAGTTAAATGCCTAATATGTCCTGGGTGGACTAAATCAAATACTCCATGACACATTAAGACTTTTTTTTGTCTTGGGAATTGACCTACATTCAACAAAAGTTGTTTTGTTGATAAAATTTTATTTTCAATTTTAGTCATTTTTAACCTAAATTCTTAAACCATTTTTTAGTAACTTTATGTATTTTTTTTTCAGTCCATAATGGTGCATCATTCCAATAATTTATATCCTTTAGAACTTTTTTTACTCCTTGTTCAAAGGAAATCTTTGGTCGCCATTTAAGATCATTCTTTATCAATGTTATATCAGCATGTGTAGATTTAGGTTCTCCCGGTCTATTTGGTAAGTAGATTATTTCTTTAGCTTTTAAAAGTCTTGCTAAATAATTAATTTTTTTAGGATTTGATGAACCTACGTTCCATATTTTTTTTTCATATTTTGTTATAGTGGCTTTATAAAATGCATCTGCTAAATCTGTAACATAAACAAAATCTCTAGATTGATTTCCATCTCCAACAATAGTTAAGGGTGAATTGGTTAATAGCTGTTTCATAAAAACACCAAATACTGCTCCATATGCTCCAGATGTTTTAGACCTAGTTCCATATGCATTAAATATTCTTATTGAATTTACCGGTATTTTATAGCTATTTGAATAATTAAATGCAACTTGTTCACCTAAATACTTAGAAAGAGCATATGGATGTTGTAGGTCAATTTTATGACTTTCTTTAGTAGGAGTTTTAGCTAAACCGTAGCAAGAAGATGAAGCTGCATATACAAACTTTTTTATATTTATATTTTTAAACACCTCTAATAGAGTCAGTGTACCATTAAAATTATTTGAAATATATTTTTTTGGATTTGTAATTGATGGTACTATATCTCCAATTCCTGCGAAATGGACAACATAGTCAACGTTTTTTATAAAATTAATTTTTTTTTTTATGCGTCTTATATCAATAAATTCAACTTCAAGATTTCTATTTCTTTTATGATGATTGAGATTTTCTTCTCTTCCTCCAGACAAATTGTCAATAACTCTTACTTTAAAATTTTTAGCAAGAAACTTATCGACGGTATGACTACCAATAAAACCAGCACCACCTGTTATTAAAACTGTTTTCATTTAAATAACTTTTAATTTTTGCATTGTTTTTACATTAGAATAAATTGAATTTTGCATTGAATCTTTTAGAAAGCCCGCTTTGAATGCATCACAAATACTATCTACTGCATCTTCTATACTAAACTCCGGCTTGAAACCTAGGATATTAAATATTTTGTCTGAATTAATATGATATGATCTAAGATCATTTGATTCAGTTACTTCTATTTCAATATTTTCAAATCCCATATTTTTTTCAACTCTTTGCTTTACAATTTTTGCCAGACTCATAATTGTATTATTTTGATATCCAACATTAAAGATTTGAGACTGAATTAAGTTATCATCTGCCTCTAAAAGAGTTTCATAAAGTCTACACATATCTTTTACATTTAAATTTGGTCTTTTTTGATCCCCGCCAAATACAGTTATTTTTTTATTATTAATTGCTAGATTAGTTAAAATATTTACTGATAAATCTAATCTACATCTTTTAGTAAACCCACATATTGTTGCAGGTCTTATAATTACTCCTGTAAAATTTTTGTCAAGATGTTTTAATAGTATTGGTTCGCACAACCCTTTGTACTTATTATATAATGTTAGAGGTACTAATGGATGATCTTCAGTAACATTATCCTTTTCTGAAACACCATAAACAGAAGATGATGATGCATATATAAATCTTTTAACCAATTTTTTTTTTGCTGCTAACACCATTGGCTCAAAGCAATCATAATTAATAGTTTTGCTAAGATTTTCATCTAATTCAAAACTAGGATCATTTGAAATACATGCAAGATGAATTACAACATCAATATCTTCACAAGCATTTTCAAATTTATCAGTATTTCTAATATCCTCTTTAAAAATTTTTAAATTTTTATTATCTTTGGGTAAATGATTATCGCCAAAAAAGCACGTATCATAAACAAAAACTTCATATCCTCTATTTAATAAATTTGAGGTTAACATTGAACCAACATAGCCAGCTCCTCCAGTAACTAATATTTTATTATATTTCATATTTTTAAATTATTTTTTTGAGCATCTTGAAAAAACATTTTTACTGTCTCTATGCTATATTGATCTAGATCTTTATTTTCTAAACTAAGTTTATCAATTAAATTTTTAGTTACTGTGATAATATCAATACCGAGAGAACTTGCTTGATAAATATTAAAAACCTCTCTAGGACTAGCCCATAAAATTTGAGACTTTTCCAATTGCTTTAGGTTTATTTTTTTTTGTAAGTCAGTCATTACAGGTATAGGGTCAATTCCAGTGTCAGCTACTCTTCCGGCAAAATAAGATATAAATACATCATCTTTGGGTTGCAATATGTTAATTAGATTATTCAGCTGACTTTGACTTAATATTGCAGTTACATTTACCTTAAAATTTCTGTCCAATAATTTTCTAATTAATTCTAATGAAGACTCGCCTTTAGTATTAGTTATAGGAATTTTTACATATATATTATCAGCATGAGATATAATTTTTTCTGCCTCTCTTTCCATTTCACCAAAAGTGTCAGAAACAACTTCAAAAGACACAGGTTTATTATCTGAAAGTGATAAAAATTTTCTTATAAATTCAGAATAATTTTCAATTCCACTTTTTGTCATCAAAGTTGGATTACTCGTAAAACCAGAGATAATTTCTGATTTAGCTAGTAATTCTACATCATCTAAGTTAGCACCATCTAAAAATATTTTTGTTTTTATCATAAAATTAATTTGGTATTATTTGTTTAAGAATTTTTAATGTAGAGACTGTATAATCAGGTTTGATTCGTGTCAAATCTAATATGTTATATTCTTTTTTTAGAAAAATTGTTTGACAGCCTGCTTGCTTACCAGCACCAATATCTCTCCACCTATCTCCTATTACAAAACTTTTCTCAATATCAATTTTCCATTTTTTTTTTAAGTCATTTATCATTTTTGGTTTAGGTTTATAACAATTACAATCTTTTTCGTGCTCTAAACATAAACATGTAGCTATTTCTTTAATATTGATTAGTTTTTTGATTCTAGAATTTATATAATTGTTAAAATCTTCCGATTGATTTCCTTTTTTAATATCAGGTTGATTAGTTATTATAAAAAATAAATATTTTTCTTTAAACTGGTTTATAGACTTTATATTTTCGTATAACAATCTAAATTCATTTTTATTATATGGAGGTAATATTTTATTTTTTTTTTTGTCAACAACTACATTATTAAGTATACCATCTCTATCTAAAAAAATTGCTTTATTAGTTTTTTTTACCACTTAGTTTTATTAGTTTGAATTTTTGGATGCGAGACTAATAAGTGCCAAACTATGGCTTGGTATGATTCAGATAATGGTGTTAGTAACTTTTTATTACTTGTATTTATTACAATCTTATGATCAGAATATTTTGCAGCGTAACCATCTTTTTTTCCAAGTATAGATAATATTTTACATTTCTTTTTTCTTGCTAATTTGATTGCTTCAATTAAATTTAAAGATACGTTTTTCTTTAAGTTTCCTCCCCCAACAGAGAATATTAAAACTAAATCTTTTTTACTTAATTTAGATATCTTCAAATAACTACTAAATATTGTTGCAAAACCTTCATCATTAGTTCTAGCAGTAATTTCAGAGACATTGTCAGTAGGTGAATATGTTTCTATTTCGCATAGTTTTCTAAAGTCATTAACAGCATGACTAGCATTTCCAGCACTTCCGCCCACACCAAGAATAAATAACCTTCCTTTTCTTTTTTTTAGAGCTGATAGACATAATATAAATTTTTCTAATTCTAGAATGTCTAGAGATTTATTAATTTTATCTAAGGATTTTATATACTCCAAAACAAATTCCATATAAACATTATATATTAATAATATTTTATGATCAAAACAAATTCTGCTCCATATAACTATTTACCTTATGAGTTTAAAAATAATGAAAAGATATTTTCAGATTGGAAACAATTAATTAAAACTACAGATTTCACAATAGGTAGATATGTAGAAAAATTCGAAAAAGAATTTTCCAAATATGTAAATTCTAAATATTGTATTTCAACAAATAATGGAACCGATGCCTTAATACTATGTTTAAAATCACTAAATATTAAAAAAGGTGACGAAATCATTACTGTATGTAATTCTTTTTATGCAACTGCAGGCGCTATTGTAGCAGTTGGGGCAAAACCAGTATTTGTAGATTGTGACACAAGATACCAAATTGACTATAAAAAAATTGAGAAAAAAATAACAAAAAAAACAAAGGCTATTTTACCTGTGCACTGGGGTGGAGCATCACCTAATATGGACAAAATTATTAAATTATCAAAAAAATATAAATTACACGTTATTGAAGATGCATGCATGGGAATTGGCGCTAAAATAAAAAATAAATCACCAGGAACTTTTGGAATTGTTAATGCATTTAGCATGCATCCTCTTAAATCATTAAATGTTATGGGTGACGGTGGAATTGTTTGTACGAATAATAAAAAAATATTTGATTGGATTAAAAAATACAGAAATCATGGAATGATTGATAGAGATCATATAGATATTTGGGGCGTAAACATGAGGTTACAGCCTTTACAAGCTGTTGTCGCCATGAATCAAATGAAAAAATTAAACAGTGTTATAAATATTAGAAATCAAAATGCTAAATTTTTAGATAGTTTATTAAAAAATAATGAACCAAATATTATATTACCCGAAAGATTAATCAATTATAAAGAAACATTTGCATTATATATGGGTTTATTCAAAAAAAGAGACCAATTAATTAAATATTTAAATAAAAGAAATATAGAATGTAAGATTCATTATCCAATTCCATTGCATTTACAAAATGCGTCGAAAGATCTAGGTTATAAGAAAGGATCAATGCCAATTGCCGAGTATCAGGCAAAACATTTGATGACAATACCTGTTCATCAATTTTTAAATAAAGCTCATATGAAATATATAGCCAAAAATATAATTAATTTTTACAAATAAGTTACATTTTTTCCAATATTGTCCAAAAATAATATCCGGTATAACCAACTTCATTAAATAATTTTTTCCACTCGTCAGGTTTCAAATAAGTTTTAGCTGTTAACATCCAGTCTTTAAAAATTGATAACTCTTCATCATTTCTATAGGCATCAACCTGTATAAAAGCGTTCCCACCTGAAATTCTTTGTATTTCTGAAATAGTTTTTTTACAATCATCGTATTCTAAGTTATGAACGGTGTTTATAGCTACAACACAATCAAAGTAATTATTTTCAAAGTTTAATTTTTTGCAATCACCTATCTTAATTTTTGGTTTAATTATTTCGGGTGAATTATCTTTAGCATAAGAAGATATATCAATACCGTGTATATCAATTAATTTATTTTCATTATATAAATCAAACATAAGATAGCCTTTTGCACATCCTACATCTAAAAATTTAGAACCATTTTTTAAATTAAAAATTTTTATTAATTTTTTTGCTACTTTGATCCATCTTCCATCATACTTATAACCTCCATATCCTTGTTCACGAGATCCATCAAAATATTCTTTTCCAAATTTAAGAGCTAAAGATCTATTAACTGACTTATTGATAGTTCTAGCCTTATAATCTCTTGAAATATTTGGAAAAGTATCTAATAAATTGTATTCTTTAGGGTATGCTTCTGTCACAACTTAAATATAATTTAATTTTTTGGTTAACTCAATCTTATCTTGAAATTAAAATTAAGTACAGAAGATCTGTTATTGGGCCATGGTGGATTACTCTTAGTACTGGTATTGTTATATTGGGACTATCACTAGTTTTCTCAGGTCTATTTAATATGTCAGCAAGTGAAATAATACCCTGGATATCAGTTAGTCTAGTTATTTGGACTTATATTCAAATGATAATAAATGACTCAACCACACTTTATGAATCAGCTCCTATAGGTTCATTTAAATTTAATCCATTAGATATAATTGCAATAAATGTGTTTAAAAATACCATGATGTTTTGTCATAATTTCATAATAATTATAATTGTTATTACTATTTTTAAAGTTAAGATAAATTTTGTTTCACTTGCTTTTTTATATGGATTTTTATTAGTTTTATTTACATCAATTTTTGTACAGATTATAATTGCTACACTATGCTTAAGATTTAGGGATTTTGTTCAAATTGTTCAAAGTCTTTTATTTTTAACATTCATTATGACACCAATTTTTTGGAAACCAGAAATATTAGAAGGTAGAAGATACTTTATAGTCGAATATAATTTACTTTATCATTATATCGAGACAATAAGGAGCCCAATTCTTTACCAACAAGTGAATTGGAATTCAGTAATAATTGCAACTTCATCAACATTTATTATTACATTAATTTCTTTATATGTATTTTACAAAACTAAAAACAGACTTGTTTATTGGAAATAATGGCTAAAATAATATTAAATGACATATCAGTTTTCATACCAGTATATGATATTAATTCTAAACGTTTTTTTAAATTAAGTAAGAACCAAAATGTGGAAAGAATTGGTGGAAAAAAAGATATTGATAAAAACACAGTCAGGGTAAAGGCATTAACTAATATTAATTTAGAAATCACTGATAATAATAGAATAGGTTTAGTTGGCCATAATGGAGCTGGTAAAACTACTTTCTTGAGATTATTAAGTGGAATTTACGAACCTAATTATGGAAAGATTGAAATCTCAGGCACAATTTCAAGTTTGATGAAACCAGGTGATGTTTTTTTAGAAGATGCTACAGGTTATGAAAATATTAAGAGAATGCTTTTTTATTATAGACAACCAACAAATAATTTTGAAAATTTAATAGAGGAGATAGCAATATTTTCAGAATTAGGTGAATATTTGAATTTTCCAATTAAAACTTATTCGTCAGGTATGCTTACCAGACTCAGTTTTTCTATAGCTACTTCTTTTGTTCCTGAAATTACTCTGATTGATGAAGACTTTGGCACTGGAGACAGAGAATTTAAATCTAAAGCTAAACAAAGAATGAATGAATATTTAAGCAAATCATCAATTATTGTTATTGCTTCACATGATAGAAAAATAATCCAAGAAAATTGTGATAAATGTATTCTTTTAAATAAGGGCGAAATAGAATTGTTTGATAATACAGATTTGGTATTATCAAAATACTATTCTTGATTATAGAATTCTTTTATTTTGTTGCAAACGAATAGGATTTGCTCTTCATTTAAGTGTTGATGAACTGGTAAAGCTAATACTTTTTTAGTCAAATTTTCACTATTAACTAAGTCTTTGTGATTACCAAATTTATCAATGTAAGCTTTGTGTTTATGTAAGGCTTTTGAATAATATATTAAAGAGTCAATATTTGCATTTTTTAAAAACTTTTGAAGATTATCTCTATCTTCACAAAGAACGATAAACATTACAAAAGAATTATATTCTTCATATTTACATGGCGTTATTACGACCTGATCAATATTTAGATTTTCTCTATAGAGATTTACATTTTTTCTTCTTCTTTTTATAATATCATCTAGTCTTGTTAATCTATATTTAAGAATTTGAGAATTAATTGTATCCATTCTTGAATTAACACCAAATATTTCAACATTGTCTCTTGAAACTAGTCCATGGTTTTTATAGATATTTATTTTATCTGCATAATCTGAATTGTTTGTAACTAAAAAACCAGAGTCTCCAATTGCATTAAAATTTTTAAGAGGATGAGCAGAATATATTCCAATATCTCCAAATGTACCTCCATGTTTGTTATTCCAATATGCGCCCATAGATTGAGCAGAGTCTTCAATGATTTTTATATTATATTTTTTTGCAATATTAATTATTCTATTCATATCACATACTCTTCCTGTCCAGTGAACAGGCATAATAGCTTTTGTATTTTTGGTAATTTTTTCTTCTATCAAATCAGGATTAATATTTAAGTCATTCCCTACATCAACAAAAACTGGCTTAGCTCCAACATGAACAATTGCTCCAATTGTAGCGACAAATGATATTGGGCTTGTAATTACTTCATCACCTTTTCCAATTCCCATTACCCACAAGGCCATCATGATAGCATCTGTTCCAGAATTTAAAGTTACACAATTTCTTGAATCAACATATGAACAAACGTCTTCCTCAAAATCTTTAATTTCCGGAGTTAAGACTAAGTTTCCTGATAATAAAGTGTCATCTATAATCTTTAATATATCATCCCTTTCTTCCAAATACCTTTGTTTTAAATCTATTAGAGGTACATGCATTTTTAAAGGTACATGCATTTTCAAAATGGTCCTTTAAAAGCTTTATTTGGTACATCAAACATTTTATTTGTGGTATATTTCTTATTAAATTCATTGAAAATTTCAATTTTTTTGTTTTTATTTAAATCTACAAGATCTAAAATTTTAGAAAGCAATAAAGTTGCATTAGGATAGTAGTTTTTTATATATCCTCTTGAACTTGGTGTTGGAATATCAGGAAGCCCTAATCTTATAGGTTTTTTATGAAATATATTTTGATCCATTTCAATTAAAGATGTAATTATTTCTGATGAAGCTCCATATGTAATATGACCAGTATCAATCGTAACTAATTTACCTGTTTTTTTTAATGATTTATAAATTGGAGTTAAGTTAAGAGGCTTAAACATTTGTAAATTAAAATTATCTAATTTAATCCCTTTTTTTGTTAAGAATTCGTTTACAGTTTTAGCTTCAAGACTAGAATATCCACTGGATACTACAGTTACATCAGAGCCATTAGATAATTTTTTAAATGACTCTATTTTTTTTATAACAAACTTTTTACTAACGTTTTCTTCAATATCGTACAACCACCTATGCTCTAAAAAAATTACTGGGTTTGGATCAAATATTGAAGATATTAAAATATTTTTAGCATCGGAAGGCATCAGTGGCATTACAACCTTTAGTCCTGGAAAATATGAAAAGACACTTTCCATACTTTGTGAGTGAGTTGGTCCCTGACCCCACCCTCTACCAATAGCCAGCCTTAGAACAATTTGAGATTTATGAATACCATTAGTCAAAAAATTTGATTTTGCAGCATTATTAAAAATTTGTTCAAATGCATACATAGCAAACTCAACACGATTAAGACAAACAATTGATTTAATTCCAAAATTCGAAGCTCCAATTGCAGCACCAATTAAAGAATTTTCAGATACTGGCATTTCAATAGTATTTTTAATTCCAAAAGTTTTATTTATACCTTTTAAGGTACCCCACATTGCAGATGGGTCTTGAACGCCTTCACCAAATACAACAACTTTTTTATCTTTCCTTATTGATTGGATAATAGCTTCATTGATAGCTTCATAAAATTTTAAATATCTTTTAGTTTCTTTAGGCATAAGTTTGTATTAATTTTTTTGTAATATTTGGTAGATCTGAAGATTTTGCATATTTAAAAACATTATCAATTTTTTTATCAATTGATTCTTCGATTTTAAATATAGTATCATTATTAATTATTTTTCTTTTTAATAGTAATTTTTTGTAATTTTCTAATGGACATTGATTTAACCATTTTTCTAATTCATTCTTTCTTCTATATCCTAAATGATCGTCATCTGAAGGTCCACAATGCTCTAAATATCTAAAAGTATCAAATTGTATAAATTGTGGTTTACCTTTTTTTGCTCTAATATAAGCCTTAGAAAATTTTGATATTACGGACTCGATATTATTTCCATTTGATTTTGAATTTTCAATGTTAAATGATTTTGCATACTTTGAAAAATCAGAATGGTTTTGTCTATCGTTTATTCTAGTGTAACAAGAATAGAAGTTATTTTCACAAACGTATATTATTGGTAAATTGTTCAAAGATGCAAAATTTAAGGACTCAAAAAAACTTCCCTCCTCCAATGATCCATCTCCAACAAAACAAACAGTAATGTTATTTTTTTTAGTAAGTTTTTGTTCTAGAGCTGAGCCAAGAGCAAGTGGTATTGAACTCGCAACTATTGGAGTAGATGAAATGAAATTAACTTTATCATCTTTAAGATGCATTGATCCGCCTCTTCCATTTAAACAGCCATCAATTTTTCCATATAATTCACAAATCATACCTTTTAAACTTCCACCTTTTGCGAGATAATGAGCATGACTTCTATGAGTAGAAAAAAAACGATCATTTTTATTACATATATATGAAACCCCTACAGCTACTGCTTCTTGGCCAATAGAAAGATGTACAGGACATCTCATTTCACCTTTAGAGTATTCAGATGCAATTCTTTCTTCAACTTTCCTGATATATATAATATCTGAGAGTAATTGTATTTTATTATTTGTATGTATTTTCATATAAAAAATTAGTAATCATTTTATTTTTATTTGATAAATTTGCAAATGCATAATTAATGAATGAGATATTATTAACATTTCAACTTATTTTTTGTTTTTTGAAAAGCATATTTTAGGACTATTATAAATTATGTAAAGGGAGATTTCTTAATCTTTGACATATTGTTCTTTTAACTATACATACCAGAAAAGTACTTAAATCTAGCCATGAAATACTTATTATTAGGAGGAGCGGGAGTTTTTGCTGTGCATACGGCTAAATTTTTACTCAAGCAAAAAGAAACTACTGGCGTATTGTCAGTAGGAAGAAACAAGCCAAAAAATAAGGCTTTTACTTTAGATGTAGGTAAGAATGATGATAGATATGCTTTTAAAGAAGCTCATATTGTATTTGAAAAAGACATACTTAAAGAATACATTGATCAATTTGAGCCTGATTTTGTTATCAATTTTGCTGCCCTAGCCTATGCTACTTCGTGGTACAAGTCATTTAGATATTATGATACGAATGTAACTGCTGTAGCAGATCTATGTGAATACCTTGCATCAAAAAAATATCTAAAGAGATTTCTTCAAATTGGGACGTCTGAATTATATGGATCTAATGATTTTCCAGTTAAAGAGGACTTGGCTGTTAATCCAACAAGCCCCTATGCAGTCTCTAAGCTTGCAGCTGATTTACATTTGAATACATTATTTAAAGTTAAAAAGTTTCCTATGAGCATAATAAGACCATCTAACTGCTATAGTTCAGGTCAGTATATGTATAGAATTGTTCCAAAGGCAATTTATTGCGCTCTAAAAAAAATAAAATTTCCTTTACAGGGTGGCGGAAAAGTTAAAAAATCGTTTATGCACTCAAAAGATCTCGCAGAGGCTATATATTTGATTATTCACAAGACAGAGCCTGGAAATATTTATAATGCAGGAACAAAAGAGCCAATTAGTATGAAAAACATTATAATTAAGGTTGCTGAAAATTTTAATATGAATTTTGATGATTTAGTTCAAATTACTGAAGCTAGAGAAGGTGAAGACGCTACATATTGGTTAGATAGTTCAAAATTATATAATGAAACGGGCTGGGAAGCAAAAATATCAATTGAAGAAGGTATTCAAGAAACGAGGGAATGGATTGAAAAATATAATAATGAACTAGGAGAGTCAGAATTTGAATTTTTATTACGAGCATAGAAATGAAACTTTTCATTTCAATTAATTTAAGTACTAAAAATTTTGAAAATAATAAATTTGTAAATATAATTATAGAAAAAATAAAAGATTACCAAAAAGAAAATTTTTATGAATCTGTATCAGTATTATTTATTAATTGTGATGAAAATATAGATTATACAAAGCTAAATATAAATTTAAAAAAAAATTTAACACTCTTTTTCTTAAGTTTCAAAAATGTAAATTTTGATTATAATAATTTTATTGACTTCTCAGAAGAGTCTTGTTTATTTTTTCAATGCGATAAATTACTTTATTCAAAAGAAAATGTTTTTGATATTAGTACTTTTAAATTAGATGAAATTTTTAATGAAAAAAAAATAAATTTTTATGAAAAAAAATATTATTTAAAGAAAATGAATGATAATTATTATTATAGAACTTTACGAATATGTTTTTTTAAATTAATTAAAGTAGAAAAAAATATTTATACTTTAAAAAATACTAGATTATCAAAAAAAGTACTTAATAAAAAAAATATACACCCTTTCAATAAAAGTATTAATTATTTTAATTTTAGAACTTCTTTAGGTTTATCACATAATTTCAATAGTGATAGAATTTTGCCAATATTTATAAGTGGTATAATAGTAAAATTGTATCTGTTAGTTAATCAATTAATTCCTCGGTGGATGAAAAGGTATACAGATAAAATAATTAAATTTTTTTTAGGTAAGTTTGTAAAAATAGTTGCAAAATATGAAAAAGAAAGAATTGCAAGAGGAACAGGTCTTTTAAAAATTTCAAAGTACTATGCAAATAAAATGACCTTTTATGTTATATTCAAAAAAATTATTTATATATTTTTCTTAGTTAAATCAAAATGAAACTTAAGTTTATTATAACCGTATGGGGCAAAGAATATATAAAAGATTTCAATAATACATTTCTTAATTCCTTTGATAACGAATTAACTTTTGAAGCTGTAAAAAATAATTTATCTAGTTCATCTTCATTAACAATATACACAAAAGAAAATGAAAAGGATTTATTTGATAATGAAAGATTAAAAAAGATAAATCAAAATATTAAAGTAGAATTTAAGTATCTAGATAATATTTTTTCAAAAATTGATAAATCTAAATATCAATTTCTAAGCTCAGTACAAAATATAATAATAAATTTATCTCATGATTGTGATTATTTAAGTTTTGTTTACCCAGATTTTATATTTACTAAAAATTCAATTTATAATTGTATAAATTTAATTAAAAAAAATAATTATTCAGCTATTTTTGCACCTGTACCAAGGGTAATTAAAGAAAAGTCAAATAAAGTTAATGAAATAATTGAAAATGGATTAAATAAACATATTAAGAATAATTTACATATATTTGATAAAACTTCATTTACTAATAATCTAAGACATAATCCTTCTTTAATAACGATGTGTTTAGATGAATTTTGGATTTATAAAAATTTTCATATTCACCCGATTATATTAAAAAATTTAAATAATAAAAATTATTACTCTAGTTTTTCTCCTTCAATTGATGAAGATTTTATTCAAATATATGATAAAACTAAATATTATGTAGCTAAAGATAGTGACGAAATGCTTTTCTCAAGTATGACTAAATTAAGTGAAATGAATATAAATTTTATTCCGTTTAATTCATATACATTTGCAAATTGGGGTAATGAACATCTTAGAAACATACATTTAAAAATTTTTAAAGAAAATAATTATATTTTAAAGTTTTCAAATGATATAAGTGAAGATTATTTAAATAGAGAAATAAGTAATTTCGAAAAATATATTAAAGATAATTTTTTTTATTTATTTCTAGATAAGGAAATATTAGATAATTACTACACAGAATTTAAAAATACGAATACAAAAAAATTTATATCATTGATTAGAAAAGATCATTATTTGCAAAAAGTTGCATCTAAGCTAAAATATTCTATGAATGCTGAAGAATTTAAAAATAAAAATAAGGAATTTGAATTTTTAATTTAAACTAATTGAAAAAATTGTAAATTTTATATATTCTAGAAATTCCAATTGTTTTTTTCAAGTAATGCCAAAGATTAAAAATAAAAATTTTAAAAAATAATTTAGAGTCAATAAAATTATTATGTTTAGAATTTATTTTAAAAATATCATATATAGATAGATCAACATATAGGTTTAAACTTTTAATTTCATTATAAAAATCTTTATAATTTGATTTTAATAAATCAAGTATTTTAATATGATATTTACTATTAAATCTATTTATTTTACTAGACCATTGCTGGCTATGAATACCATAAAAAGCGAGATTATAAGGGACAACACAGAAACCATAATTAAGCATTATAAAGTAATTATTAAGTAAATCAGCCATATATCCAAATTCAGCTTTAAATATATTGCTGTTTTTAAATATTAAAGAGTTAAAAAAAATTGTTTGAGAATGTGGTTTAAAAAAATTATTTTTTAATATTTTTTTTG
>MDTG01044254.1_pt1 | contig 22594 bp, 22 predicted proteins | sample 811421 | NCBI WGS metagenome assembly MDTG01 (sample SAMN05326645, study PRJNA326480) | marine metagenome | isolation source: seawater | place: Pacific Ocean: South East | collected 2011
CATAATTTCTTGATAAACCAGCACCTAATGATTTTTTATTAATAATTAGAATTATTCTTTTGTCTAATTTTATTAATTTTTTTATAAATTCTAAATCCTCTTTGTCTTGATCATCATAAATTATTATTATCTCAAGGTTTTTATAAGTTTGTTTTAAAACAGAGTTCAACGTGGAAGTAATATATTCTCTTTTCTTGTAATAAGGTATTATAATTGAAACGAGATCCATTGCATTTATAATTTTTGAATGTATTTTAAGTATTTAAAATATATCTAATTATATTTCCAATTTAAATATTTTTGTTTAAATAATTATATTTTGATGAAAAAAAAAAAATTTATTGTTTTTATGCCCACAGTTAACGCTGGTGGAGGTGTAGAAAAAAATTTTTTTATTATTACAAATTATTTGTGTTCAAAATTGAGTAAAATTACTGTTATTACTCTATCTAGATCCGCTAAACAGAAATTGAATAAAAGAATTAGAGTTATTTGTCCAAAAATAAATTTCATAGAAAATTTAGGTAGAAGAGCTAAATTTTTGATATCTTTAATATTTTTATTTAAAGAGATCATTGATAATAAAAACTCTACGGTTATCTGTTTCCAAGGAATAATCTATTGCACTTTATTATGTAAAATTACAGGAACAAAGGTTATTATAAGATCAAACTCTTCTCCCTCTGGTTGGTCGAAAAACTTTTTGAAAAAATTCTTTTATAAAAAAATTTATGGTTTAGCTGACAAGATTATTGTCAACAGTTTATTTTTTAAAAAAGAGTTAAAGCAAAAATTTAATTTAAAAAGTGTATGCATTTATAATCCTCTAGATAAAAAAGAAATTTATAGAGATTCACAAAAAAAAATTAAAATAGACTTTTACAAAAAAAAAAGTCTTAATATTATAAGTGTTGCAAGATTTTCTGATCAAAAAGATCATGATTGTTTAATAAAATCAATAAATGTTTTAAAAGATGAGTATTACCTAAAGCTTATTCTTTTGGGATCAGGTCCATTAAAAGATAAAATTTTTCAAAGAATAAAAGAATTAAAACTTTCCAAGATAATAAAAATAATAGATTTTAAAAAAAACCCGTATCCTTTGATAAATAAAAGTGAATTATTTATTTTATCGTCTAGATATGAAGGATCACCAAATGTGCTCCTTGAGGCAATCTCTTTAAAAAAATTTGTGATTTCATCAGACTGTCCTACTGGACCAAGGGAAATTTTAGATAATGGTAAAGGTGGTATTCTTTTTAGGCCAGGTGATTATAGAATGTTATCAAATAAAATCATATTTTATATTAAAAATAAAAAACGTTTAGAAAAAAAAAAAATCTATGCTTTTAAAAGATTAAGTAGATTCAATTATAATGAGAGACTTAAGGATTATCACGAGGCTCTTATTAATTTTTAAATTTTTACAAACTATTATTTTTTTAATAAAAAGGAGTAAACTAATTTAAAAAAAACGTGAAAAATTCTTAAACGCACATATAAGAATTCTTGTATTCTTCCTGAAATATTTGACTTAAAAAAATTTGGTAATATTTCTAAATTCTTACTAATAGGAACAACTTGGTTTTTTTTAGTAATAGGTATAAAAACAAAAGATATTAGAAGGCGGTATCTATCAGAGTTATTCTTTGTTCCACGATGCCATAAATTGTGTCTCCTTATCAAAACCTGACCTTTATTAAGTTTTAATTTCAATTTATTTTTTTTACTAAAAAAAAATTTCCAAAAACTTAAATCCTTTTTATGTGATCCTGCACATATTTCAGTTGGACCATTCATCAAATCTATATTCTCAGTAGCAATAGAAACTAGATACATTTCTTTTTTAAAATCTCCATCCATATGAAAATGCTGCAAACCTTTTTTTGGTAAAGTAAGATTTCCGCCATAGTTGACAGAATAATTATCAATTTTGTTTTCTATTAAGCTTTCAAATAGACTTATAAAATCCTTTTGGAATAATAGAGAGAAGAGTTTTTTACCTAATAACCCCTGATTTATTCCAAAATTTCCCATCATATAACCACCATAATTTTTAAATTCTCTCTTGAGAATTAGATGATCTAACTCTTTATAAATTTTTTCTACAGTGTTAATGAATATTTCATTTGAATTCAAATTTGTATCAAGAATAACAAAACCATTATTTTCAAACTTTTGTTTATTTTCTATTTTTTCTAAATACATAGTCTTCTTTATGTAGTTTTTTAATGTAAATATAATTTTTTTTTTTCATAAATTCATTTAATTTACTAAAATTATAAGTTTCAATACAAAATAAATCAATATCAACTTTACTAAAATCTATTCCATCTAAAAGTTCAATTTCTGATCCTTCAACGTCTATTATTGCAAGATCTATTTTTTTTATTTTTTGTTCATCAAAAATATTTTTTAATGTTTGTACCTCACATATAAAATTGTCAAAATCTCCTGACATTGATTTTTTGGCAAGAGCATTTATTCTATCAATAGGATAATCATTTAATACAGAATTATCATTTTCGTAAACTAAATATGACATTTGGTTAAGATTTTTAATATATATTTTTTTATTAAGATTTTTTTGATTTAGGCAAATGTAATTTAAACAAATATTTTTTCCTCTATTTTTTTTTAAAAATTTAAAATGAATTGGATTTGGTTCAATTAAAATTCCTTTCCATTTCAATTCAGTTTCAAAACGCAAGGAAACAGACTCGGAAATACCATTATAAGCTCCTACTTCTAAAAAAAAACCATTTTGTTTTTTATTTAAAATTTTAATCAATTCTTTATCGATTAAACCTCTACAAGAGTATCTTTTAAAAAGAAGGAATCCATAATGTTGATAAACAGAGAGAAGATAATTCCATACTTTATATGTAAAAAGACTTTTAATAAAATCTTTAATTTTTATTAACATAAATTATTTAAAATTGTTGTTTTTTAAAATACTCTTTTTTTTTAAGAAATTCTTTAAGTGAAGAAACATCTATTTTTTTTCAAAATAAGCGTATAAGAAATAACCAAAATGACTTGATAAAAACCTTCCTAACCAAGTATTATGAGATTTCAAAAAAGGTATGATTCTTCCTTTATGATGTCCATAAGAAACTTTTATATTCTTATATCCAATTTCCTTTAAAACTTTCTTCATTTCAAAAACACTATAATGTTTATTATAGTGACCATCAGTAAATTTTTTACATATTGATGTAAAATTGTATCCTTTAAATATGTAACCTCTTAGAAATAAATAATATATTGAAAGAAAAATATATCTAAACGAAAATAAATTATAAACCATAATAAAACATGAACCATTTTTTTTTAATTTTTTTTGTATATTTTTTAAAATTTTTTTTGGATTATGGCTGTGATGAATTACTCCCCAGCTAAAAACAAAATCAAAAAAATTGTTTTTAAAATCTAAATTTTCAGCATCCATTTGTTTAATGCTAACATTTTTTATTTTCTTAATTTTTAAATTTTTTTTTGCGTTTCTAATTGCTGGAAATGTTAGATCAATCGCAAAAATTTTTTTTGCGAATTTACTTAAAATAATTGTACTAGCACCAAAGCCGCATCCAAGGTCTAAAACAATTTTTCCTTGAATATTTTTTTTATACTTTTGTATAATATTAAGAAAATCAGGATTTGAAATTATCAGATTTTTATTAATTATTTCAAAATGTTTTTTTTCTTTGGGTAGCCGTTCATTTAATGGTTTTTTGAAATCAACATATGTCATTGGATTTAAAGTCCAAAAGTGTTTATTCTTTTTGTTTTCTTTCGTGGTCATGTGCATCTTTAAAATTTATAACTATTAATTTTTTTTAGAACATATCTTGAATTTGTTTTTTTGGTTATATCATTAAAAAAATTATCGATTTTATTGTAATTAATCCTATCATATGAACCATATTTTTTTTGGAAAAAATGAATAATTGCATAATATCTTTGAAGAAATCTCGACGAATGGTGTTTATCAAAAAACAAAAATAAAGATAAAAGTAATTTTAAAATTGCAAACGAGTAACCAAAAAATTTATCATAAATATTTCCTATTTTTTTTATAAGGACTAATCTGTATTTATAATTATAGTAAACATTTTTTGCCCAATTCTTTCCAACAGTGCCAGATACGTGGTGATATATCTTTTCATCTAGATCAGCCCACAAAGACTCATTTGACTCGGCTAACCGATAAGAAAGTTCGATATCCTCCTCACCATAAAAAAAATCAGGATCAGAAAGTCCAATTTTTTTGAGCCTCTCTGTTTTCATAATTGATGCACAACCACAAATAGCATCTGTTTTTATCATGCCTTCAAATTTTCTATCATCAAGATGGCCATTTGCACTGTAAGTAGCACAATTTTTTTGAAATTTTAGATTATTTCCTACCGTAGATCCTCTCCACCAAATGAAATTTGGTCTTTTTACAAACATTATTTTAGGACTTATTCCATTAATAAAATTATTGTTTTCAAGTCTATTAACTAAATTTTTAATTGTATTTTGAGGGACGATCATGTCGTTATCAATTCTAGCAATGTATTTAAGATTGTTATCAATACAAAACTGGTAACCTGGATTATGACCTAAACCACATCCATAATTAAATTCATTTTTTATATAAAAACATATTTTTGATGAACCAAATTTATTTTCCTCATATTTTTTTTTGTTACATTTACAATTTCTATTTGATTATTTTTCAACCATTCATAAATTTTATTTGAATATTCTTTTTCTGAATTATTATCAACTAAAACTAAAGTATACTGTAAATTCTTTTGACAATAAATTGATTCGATACATTTAATTGTTTTTTTAAAATCATTCCAAAATAAAACTACAATTCCAATTAATTTTTTTTCCATGGATCCTTTTTATTTAGTATCTTAATTAGTGAATTGTGATGATAAAAAAGTGTGTAATTTTTTGTGAATATTTTTGCGTGAAATTTCATTTTTTTTATTTTGTTATCCTCAAATTTTTTTATTTCATTAAATTTTTTAGTAAAGTCTTCCATGTTATCACTTTTAAATAATACCCCTCTTTTTTCATTAGTTGACAAGATTTCTTTTGGTCCACTAGAACAATCACTAGATAAAACTAATGCCTCAGAAAACATCGCTTCAACTAAAACAAAACCAGGGTCTTCCCATAATGAGGACAAAATAAACAATTTGCAATTTGATAAATATTTATGAACATTTTTCTCATATCCTGGTAAAATAATATTTTCCTCTAAATTTTTTTTCTTTATATATTTCTGAAAATTTTTTCTCTGTTCACCATCACCTAAGATAATTAGTTTTATATTTTGATCTTTTTTACATAATAATTCAAAACATTTAATTAAAAATAAAAAATTTTTTTGTCTAGTAAATCTTCCAATAGCTAAATAAAATTCACCTGAACCAAGAAATTTTTCTTTTTTTATCTTACCTAAATGCCTAGTATTGATTATTGGATCATACAATAACTCTAATTTATGTTCATCAATAATATTCAAATTTCTAAAGTAATTTAAAGTCTCTATTGAGGGGAATGTAACTCTATGGATCTTTTTTAATGCAAAACTCCAAAATAAATATCTTAATAAATTGAGCTTGGGTTTGCCAGATATTCTTAGAATAATTTTTGTATCAAAATTATTAATTAAGTTCATAAATAATGGTAAAGAAGTTATAAGGTGAATCACTAAATAATCAGGTCTTCTAATTTTGATAAAATTTTTTAATGGAAAATAGGATAAAAAAAATATTAATAAATATTTTAATCTACTTTTAAAAAACCCGTGTGAAGAAAATTTATTTAGAAAATTAAAATTGTTTAGTTTATAAAATTTTAAATATTGGTTACTCTTTAAATCATTAATTAGCCATTCTCCAAACACATCAATTATAATTGCCTCAAATTTACTTTTTGAATATTTATTTAGTGAAAACACTGAGTTGAGTACTGCTTGTGTTGTTGCTACTTTATCAATAAATGGTGACCAGTAATAAACTTTAATTTTTTTCATGAATTACTTTTACCAACTCTTTGTAATATTTTTCTGAATTTTTTTTCTCACTGAATCTGTTAATATATTTTTTTGCATAATTTGCTTTATTCAAAGCAATTTTATAATTTTTTAAACAATAAAAAATTTTTATTGCTATTTGTTTAGGATTTGAAACTGGCACAATAAAACCACCTTTATTTTTCTTTATAATTTCAGATGGACCACTCTTACAGTTAGTTGTAACAACAGGTATATTATAATTGACCGCATCTATTACAACATTCCCTAAACCCTCATAGAGTGAAGACAAAACAAAAATTTTTGCAGATCTGTAATAATTTTTAACGTTTTTTTTCCATCCTAGTATTTTTATTTTTTTTTTTAAATGAAGCCTATTTATTAAATGCTGAATTTTTTCTTTTTGATCACCATCACCAATTATAAATAATTTTAAATCAATACCTTTCTTATGCAATATTTTCATTGCCTGAACTAAAGTTTTATGGTCTTTTTGCTTTGTTAGTCTTCCAACGGTAATAATAAAATTTTTTTTGGATAAATTTTTTTTTTTATTAATTTTTTTTAAATATGGGTTGTAAATTGAGATTGCCTTTGATTTATTAAATAATAATTTTTGAATTGAGTTTTTTGATCCCACGGAATTACAGATAATTTTATCTGAAAAGTTATAAGTTAAAATTTTCGAAATTATTGCAAATATAGACGAGAATTTATTGTCCCCATAAATTGTAGAGTAAATTGGGTCCTCTGCATTTCTTACAACAATAGGGTAATTATTTATTTTTGAAACCAAAATTGCAATTGAACTACTTTGTAATGAAAAAATTATAGTTTCTTTTGGATCTGAAAGTTTTAAAATTTTTACAAGTTCTCTAGATGCCTGAATAGCTTTATATAATCTATCAGAAAAAAAAGTTTTTGTCTTATATTTTGGATTAATTTGTAAAAAATTATTTTTTTTTGGTAATTTCGCTTTTGGTACATTTGATATTAGAACTATTTTAATTTTTTTTTTTAAAAAATGATTTATTAAATTTAATAAAATTATTTCCACTCCGCCTCTTTCAAAAGATGGGTAAAAAATGATTATTTTCTTTAACTTCATTTAATTTTAATTAATAGGTTTTTATTTTTAAATTCTTGAAACCATTTAATAGTTTTAATTAATCCATCGTTGATATTAGTGAATTTTTTGAAATTTATATATTTCATTAATTTCTTATTTGATCCATAAGTGATTTTCATTTCACCTTTTCTTTTATTTTCATAATTTAATTTAATTTTTTTTTTTATGATATTTTGTACTAAAAAAATAATATCGTTAATCTTGACTGGATTTGAGGCACAAATATTTAAAACTTTAAGATTTGGATCTATCTTTTTACTTAAAAGATAAATTATTTGCACTACATCATTTACAAAGGTAAAATCTCTTTTTTGATTGCCAAAATCATAAATTTTAATAGTTTTGTTTCTTTTAATTGAGGAAAGTAACTTTAAAATTAACATATCTGGTCGACCATATGGACCATACACAGTAAATGGTCTTATTATTTTAATTGATGTAATTGTGTTTTTTAATTTTTTTTTTATCAATTTTTCACAAGTAATTTTAGTTTTGGCATAATAGTTTTTTGGTTTAAATCTAAAATTTTCATTAATTGGATATCTTTTATGGTCTCCATAGACGGAGCTTGATGAAGAAAAAATGAAATGTTTTATTCTATTTTTTTTAATTTGATCTAGTAGTAAATCTGTTGCGGCAACATTATTTCTTAAATAACTTCCTGGATTTTTATAGGAATATATTACTCCAGGTTGAGCTGCAAAATGTATAACATTATGGAATTTATAGCTTAAAAAAAGATTTTGAATATTTCTTTTTTGATTTAAATCATATCTGTAAAAAATAAAATTTTTATTTTTTTTTAATTTAGAGACTCTATTTTTCTTATATAGTTCTGAATAATATGAATTTAAATTGTCAATGCCGACGACTCTATATTTTTTTTTAAGCAGTAATTTACACATATGGAATCCTATAAATCCTGCACAACCCGTAACTAAGTACATTTAATTTAGTTTAATTTAATTTATTTCTCTTAATATTTTTTTAGCTCTTTCTTTTAAAGTAAATCTTTTGCTTAAATTATAATTATTTTTTGACATAATAAATCGTTTTTGTGTTTGATTACTTAATTTATTAATTTCATTTTTCCAAGAATAAATGTTTTTAAAATTTTTAACAAATATTGCATTGTTTTCATTAATAACTTCTTTTAATACTTTATAATCAGAACAAATTATTATTTTACCTGCGCTTAAATAATCAAATAATTTTAAAGGAGAGGTATATTTTGTAATATCTCCAATATCACCCGCAACAGTTATAGCCGACACATAAGGGAGAATAAGAATATCCATATTTGATAAATTTTTTGGAATATCCTTATAAGGTATATGATTTTTAAGATGTAAGTTTTTAAAATTTTTATATCTTAAGTAATTTATATTGGCCAAATCACCATATAAGTAATACTCATTTTTTTTATCTATCATTGCTAATTCTTTAATAAGTTCTAAACCTCTCGATTTGTACAATGAGCCGAAATAACCAATTTTCAAATATTTTTTTTTTTTTGAAAAATTTTTTATATATTTGAGAGATGACCCACTAGGTAAAACTAAAATTTTCTTTTTTTGTAAATATTTTTTTTCTGAAAATTCAATTTTTACAGCATCTGTAATAGCAATGGCTTTTTTTAAAAATTTTGAATTTAAGAATCTTAAATATTTTACTAAAAATTGTACAATTCTTGATTCTGTTTTAAGATCATGATGTAATTCTATAATTGTTTTTTTTCTTAACAGAACTAACAAAAAACATGTGAAAAAATTTCTTGTAATATAAATGTCAGGTTTAAACTTGAAACTTTTTAAAATGGAAAATATGGAAAATAAATAATAATTAAGACCAAGTGGAAATTCGGTGAATCTCTCAATTCTTTTAATATTAAATTTATTCTTTATGTTGTAATGTTTGAATGTGCTGACATCTTTTTTTTTTACATTTGTTGTAATTAATAAAACATCATTTTTTAATTCAGAAAATGCTTCACACATTTTTACTATTTGGATAGAACTTGCTACAGTTGAGGGTATTGCGCTATTTGAAAGATAACAAATTTTCATTAATCTATTTTTAAGATAATCCTCATTTTGTTTATAATATTCAGTTATAACACCCTGCCATTAAAAATTATTTTTTTTTAAAAATACTTGTAAACTAATTAAGTTCCATATTAAAAAAGGATCTATATAATTATCTTTGTGATCTTTTAAAAGATTTTTACACTCTTTTAGATTCAAAATATTTGACGAGTCGTAATAATTTTTATCTAGGATTTCATTTGCAAATTGAAATAATTCAACTCTCAACCATGATGCAAATGGTGAATTAAAACCAGATTTAGACTCCATTGAATATTTAGTTTCTATTGAGAAATATTTTCTTAAAAGATTTTTGTATTTAAAAAATAAACCGTACTTATGAAACTCATTTATCATTAGGTACTTTTCTATTATATTTTTATCTAAAAAAGGCACTCTTACTTCTATACCAGAATTGGCATAAATTTTATCATTTCTTAAAAGAATATCATTTTGTAACCAGGTATCGATTTCATGTAACATAACATTTGCAAGACGTGTGTCTTTGGTGATAAACCTACTATGATTTAGTACTTGATCTAAATCGTTAGAATTTACTTTTTGATAGTTTCTATAAACAAGACTTTGGTTTTTAGATAAGTTTTGTTCACTAAAAGACAGAAACATGTCTCTTGAATCTTTAATGAATAATCTGTTTAGATTTTTATTTTTAAAAGTAAAACCTGAATTGCTAAGAATATTCAATTTATTTAAAAGATTAAAAAAATAGATTGATCTATATTTGTCATAACCAGTAAATATTTCATCGCCACCATCTCCTGAAAAAAGGACTTTTTCCTCAATTTTTTCACTTAAAATCATATTTGATATTGAATTAGTGTTTGCAACGGGCTCTTCCACTATATCAACAACTTTTTCAAAATTTTCAATGAAACTGTCTATAGAAACTTCAACTGGTTGAAAATTTACATCATTAATTTCACATAAGTTCCTAGCATAGTTAAAATCTTTAGTATATTTTTGAGATCCTTTAAAAAAAACAGAATAACATTTAAATTGATTTTTTTTTTTTTCTAATAATTCGTTAAAAATTAAGTTCGAGTCTATTCCTCCAGATAGAGAAAGAGCTACTGGTACATCTGATATAAATTGTTTTGAAAAATAATCTTTAATATCATTTTTAAATTCCTTTTTTTTAAATTTTCTCTTAAAATTAAAGTTTAAAAAATTTTTTTTTTTTAGTTCATTATTTTCAAAAACTATCAGTTCACCAGGTAAGAGCTTAAAAATATTTTTATAAAAAGTCTCTCTAAGATCATTTCTACTAAAATTTGCATAATAATTTATCGCATCTCTATTAATATTTTTTTCACCAGAAACTAATAGTAATGGTTTTATAAGAGAAGAATACGCAAATTTATTATTTTTGATATCAAAGTAGTAATATAATGGCTTTACTCCAACGTGATCTCTAATCAAATATAACTTATTTTTTTCACAATCATAAATCGATAAAGCAAATATTCCTGACAAAAGTTTAAAGGATTCTTCCTTGTATTCATAAAATAACTTTATAATTACTTCGGTATCAGAATTAGTTAAAAAATTATGACCTTTGATTTTCAATTTTTCTTTTAATTCCATAAAATTATAAATTTCGCCATTAAAAGAAAGAATTAAATTTTTAAATTTAAATGGTTGATTTGATCTTTCCTCAGGATCAATTATAGCAAGTCTGTTGTGAGATACTGTATAATTTACTGATTTAAAATAATCAGTAAAGTCCGGACCTCTTGATTTAGTATATGATGACATTTTAGTAATAAGCTCATCATCTTTAAAGTTAAATCCATTTATTCCACACACATCATTTCCTTTACTTAAGTTCTGCTTTTTGGAAGGCTAGTTTCATTAAATATATTAAGTTTGAAGTTCTAATCATTGGTAAAAAGAGATAAAATTAAAATAGACAATATTATCGTTAAAGAAATAGTGAAATAACCAAAATTAAAAATGATTAATATTTTACCCAAATATTTTTCAAAATTTAAAAATGGTAAAGTTGACAGAAGTAAAATAAGTTCATTTAATCCACACTGTGTAAATATATTTCTCCAGGAATAAAAAAATATTTTACCAAATAAATTTTTTTCTCTCTCGTTTACGTTATTTTTAAACTGACATTTTGCAAAGCTTATAAAAATATTACTTTTTTTAATACTAGGAAAATTTGAAATATAGCTTCTTAAAATATTAAAACCAAAACAACAAAAAAATGTAGTAATAACTAAATCTATATCTATTTGATTGGCGTTATAAAGACCAATACTAAGAGATGGAAATAATATTAAATAAAATATGTCTGAACTCAACCTTTCTAATACACCACCTAAATTAGTTGTTTTTTTTTGAATTCTTGCTAATTCTCCATCTATGTTGTCAAGCGCAACCCAGGCACACGCTAGAATAGAGCCTAAAAAAAAATATTGATTTATAAAATAGTAAGCAATTGGCAAACATAGAATTATCGAGATAATGGTTATAAAATTTGGACTAATTCTCAATGGATAAAGAACGTAATATGTTATTAAAACAGTTAGTCTTCTAAGAATTGTTGCCAATATATAGGGATTTTCATATTTAATCTTTTCCACAGGGTAAATTATTTTTTGTATCTCTAAAGGTAATATGATACCGAACGGTTTTTTACTCATTTATTTTATTATATAAGATGGTCTGTTAAAAAATGGGAATTTAATTATTTTTTTTTTTACTTTTTTTAAAAATTTATTGATGGTTTCTGTTTCGCCTTTATAAAAAGTTCCTCCAGTTCCAACACCCTCATAATTATCAAAAAGTATTATACCTCCTTTGACAACTTTGCTATAAAAATTTTCGAGAACACATTGTGTAGTCTCAACAAAATCGATATCTACGTTTAATAATACAATTTTTAGATTTGGATTTTTTTTGACATATTTTGGAATAGTTTTTAATACATCCCCTTTGACAAGTTCAAAATTTTTAATCTTTTTTTTTTAAAAATTTTTGTTAATTGATTTGTGCTAATAGAACTAGCACCAGCAGTATCTATCCAATGTTTTCTTTGAATTTTTTCATTCGCGAAATTTGTATCTGGAAATTTATCACTAAAGACATCGAATGCGATTAATTTATTATTTTTTGGTTTTCCAAAAAGTTCTCTTAACATGGCAAATCTGGAAAAAGATGTTCCTTTAAACACTCCACACTCGATTATTGATCCTTTGTAATTTTTTATCTTTTTATATATTTCATAGTGAATTAATAATTTTGAAAATCTCTCATGATTCATAAATAAATTAAAATGAGTCTCTGCATCATACATATTTTGTAAATTAAATTTTGGAATTTTAATCATTTTTTTTTAACAAGGATCTTGCTTTAATATAATCCTGTTTTGTGTCAATTTCAATCCATTGAGAATTAATTGTCTTTTTATACTTTACATCATTTACTTTTAAAAATTCATTCATAAAATGCTCCCAGTTCAATTGAATATTTTCTTTTTTTTTTAAAAATTTTTTCAGACTTAATATCATTTTAGTTTTTATATCACTCTTTATTTGAATTATTCCTATTGCTTCTCCAATAAACTTTAGCTTTTTAAGTTCCGATTTTTTAATTAATCTCTTATCTATTGTTTTTCTTACAAATCCGTGTTTATCTACTAGCGCTTTGGCACATTCAACATTCGCTATTGAGGTTTTTCCAATTAAAAAAGAGGACTCTGAATTATTGTTTAAAAAACTTTTTAAAACTTTACTTGAGAATATTAAATCACCATCAAATATTAAAGAATTTCCATCTGATTTTTCTAGACCTTTTAAAAAAGAATATGAGTTTCCTTTTACTCTATAGTCATTATTATAAGCATATTTAAAGTTAAAATAACCACTAAATTTTTGAATTTCTTTTTTTATTAATTTTTTTTTATAACCTAAAACTAACACTACATTCTTAATTTTTAATTCTTTCAAAATTTCTAGATTTCTGTAAATCAATGTTTGATTATTAATTTTTAATAAACACTTTGGATTTTTAGTAATGTTAGAAATTCTTTTACCAAAACCTGCTAATAAGAAAATCGCTGAGAGCTTTTTTAGTTTTTTTTGTTTCTGTTTTTTATCCATACCCTAATCATGGTTCTTTTTAATCTACTTTCATTATTTTTGATCTTAGACAGAGGTAAGGCGTTATAAGCATCTGAAAAAGAAGTCCTGCCATGAAGAACTTTAGAGTCTAGATTAAATAAAATATCTCCCTTTTGCATTTTATATCTAAATTGGAATTTACTTGTTTCTAGAAGTGCATCTAACACATCAAGTGCATAAAGTTGTTTCGACGTTAATTTTTTATTTGCTTTTACGTGTGCTGCTTCAAGATATGGTCTCAAATATCTAAACATAGGTTGTTTTTTTTTATCATAAGTTAAAATCGGCGCCTTATATAATTCATCAGCAACACCTCTTTTTTCCCAATAAAAATTTTGTTCAAGTATTTTTTTTGCCTCGATAAAATTTGAATTAAGATGTCTGTGAATAATTTTTGAATCAACTAATATTGTTTCTCCGCCTGCTTTTGAGCTAGATAAACAACCAAACATTAAATATTCCCATCCTGTTGGTATGTTTACATTGTCTGTATGTATACTTCCTCCTTCTCTTGTCTGGTGATATCTAGAACCCTTGTGCATTGACAATTTTCGATCTCTATCATAAACCTCGATCAATTTTTCTTTTGATGCATTCTGAACAAGAGTGTCTCCAGCATAATCAGACATAATTTCTAAAATTTTTTTTACAGTATGGGCAGAAAATTTTGCATAATTTTGATTTTTTGGATAAAGACAAATAATCAGCGCTCTGATATCCTTTTTGGTATCTAGAATTGTTTTACATTCAAGCATAAATTTTTTTAACTCTGGAATTTCTTTTTGATGAAAAAAAGAATTTTGTTTTTCAATGTCTTTTAGAATTTTAAATAAACTTGAATTAATATTCTTAAATTTTACAAATTGATTACTTTTCATTTCTTTTTAGTAAATTTTTTTGGATTAGTCCTTTGGCATTATTTTTTAAATACGTCTCTCCAAGATGACTTACTACACTTCCCTCAATTTTTTTTCTAGACTCATAAATGACAATATTTTTGTTTTTATTAAAATACTTATTTTTTGAGTAAGTACATAAAAGTGGTTGATTTTCAAGGGGATAAACTAAATATTTCTTATTATCTTTTAAAAATTTTAATTTATTTTTTTTTACAGCTTCTTTAAATTTATTATAATTTTTTAAAACACGATATAAAGACCCGATCGTATGATATGGTCCAGTAAGTTTTTTTTCAATATGAGTATTTATATCCATGTAGAACGATTTTACCTTATTTTTTGGTTTTATTTTATAAGCAATAAAAGATGCTCCAGTTAATCCAAATAGACCTTTGCAAGAACTAAAAGTTGCAACTTCGGCATATTTATGACCCTCCTCTAAACCTATTGATCCTGTGGCATCCAGCATTAGACTTGCTGAACATCTTTTTTTTAGTAAATTTAGTTTTTTTATTGGTATTTTAAGACCTATACTTGTTTCAACAGGAGATGCACAAACCCAATCATACTTTTTTCTAACGTTTTCAATTTTTTCCCAAGTTATGCTATCGATTTGTTTTATTTTATTAAAATTAAATTTAAGAAAGCTTAAAATTTTATTCACTCTATCTGAATAATATCCAGTTTTGACTACCAAAACTTTACCTTTAACAAAATTTTGTAATGCAATTTCAATTGCTAAACTTCCAGAACCTTGAAAACAAGCAATATTTTTTAAACCACTTATTTTTTTTAAATTTTTTACTACGTCAGTCTCAATTTTTTTATAATGGCTGTCTCCTCTTCCAAAAAAGGGTCCTAGGCCATTAATATTCTCCTCTAATAAACTACCTGGGCCAGGTGTAAAAACTATCTTCTTATTTTTTTCTAATACAAAGTTCTTTATTGTTTTATTTGAAATTTTCACGATTTATTTTGTACCAGGAATTAACTCTAAAATATCCTTGATTTTAATCAAATCTTTGTCTATTTCAAAAGACCTTCCATTTTCTAATATAGATTTTGCTGTTTTATGCATTGCAGGATAAGCGGCTCTAAGCATTTGATTGGCATAAATAACCAAATTGAAACCATTTTCTACAAGTTCATCCTCGGTTACCGCATTATAAGTAGAAGGCACAGAAACTAAAGGAATTGTTTTATGTTTACCCCTAAACTTTTGTGCAAATTCAAAAATTTCATCTGGTGTTTTTTGTCTACTGTGTATCATAATGCCATCAACACCTGCATCAATATAAGCGTTAGCTCGATAAAGGGCATCATCAACACCTTTTTCAAGTATTAGACTTTCAATTCTAGCAATTACCATAAAGTTTTCGCTTACTCGAGATGAACGACCTGCTTTTATTTTTTCTGAGAAAATTTTAACATCTTCTTGTTCTTGTTTCACTTCATTTCCAAACAAAGAATTTTTTTTTAAACCTTTTTTATCCTCAATTATTACAGCTGATATCCCTAATCTCTCCATACTTTTAACATTCAGTTGAAAATGTTCAATTTTTCCTCCTGTGTCAGCATCCATTATTAATGGTTTTGTGGTTACATCAAAAATATTGTTAATATTATTTAAACGATTATTTATCTCAAGCACTTCAATATCTGGCTTACCCTGTGATGTTGAGTCTGTTAATGAACTTGACCAAAAACCATCAAACTGGATTAATTTGTTATCTTTATTTATTGAAATATTTTCTAAAATAAGCGCTGATAATGGATTATGGGCTTCCATAATTCTTACAATTTTTTTAGCATTTAAAAGTCTTTTTAAAGAAGCTTTTCTTAAATCAGTCGTTGTTCCAATTATTTTTTCTTTTAAAGATAACTGAGTAGAAGAAACTCCTTTTGTATATTCTATTTCTATTAATTTTCCCCCATAACTTTTAAGAGCTTCAATAGCCAAACTCCTATATGGAGCTAATGGTCCCTCAATCCAATCTGTTCCGTGTATCATGTAGTCAGGTTTATATTTTAAAATTGTAGGTGCATAATCCCATTCTTGTTGTTCGAAAACTTTTGTAACTCCTCTAATATTTTCAATTATTTCTTTTCTATTCTGCCAATTTAGATATGGGAGTCTTTTATGTTCGGCTACTGCTTTATCGTTAAGAAGACCCACAATAACATCACCATATTTTCTTGCTTCTTTTAAGATATTCACATGCCCGTGGTGAAAAACATCAGCGGACATCCCAACATATACTGTTTTTGAACTCATAGTTTTATTAATTTATCACAAATTTTTAAGGTATTTTGTTTGTGAGATACAATTATTATTGTACAATTTAAACTTAATTCTTTAAGTAATTTAAGTATATTCTCCTCAGTTTCAATATCTAATGAGCTTGTTGATTCATCTAAAATTAAAATTTCTGGATCATTATACATGGCCCTTGCAATCCCAATCCTTTGTTTTTGACCACCTGATAAGGTTAGGCCGATGTCTCCAAATTTTTCGTTAATTCCTTCTTTTAAGTTCTTAACAAAGGATTCCAGTTGAGCCTTTTTTATAGAGTCCATCACTTTTACAGTATCTATTTGATCTTCATTATATCCAAAGGCAATATTATTTTTTAAGCTGACATCAAGTAAGTAAGTTTCTTGAAAAACAAATCCAACTTTTTTTTGCCAATCTGTTTTGATATCTTTTAACTCTTGATCATTAATTGAAATTTTTCCACTGTCTTGTCTCAAAAATCCACAAATTAAATCTAGCAGAGTGGATTTCCCTTTACCAGTTTCTCCTGAAATTCCAACTATTTCATTTTTCTTAATTATAAAGTTTAATTTTGAAAATATGCTCTTCCTATTTTCATATGAAAAATCAACATCTTTAAATTCTAAAAATTCGAATTTCCCATTTAATTTTTTTTGACTGGAGCTTTTATTAATGTCATTCTCTTTTCTTTCAAGATCATAAAACTCATTAGATAAAATTTTTAAAGTAGCTTTTCCAAATCTTAAGGCTTGTAGAGAAAATAAAATCCTATTTATAGAAGGTATTAATCTAATCATACATACTAAAAAAACTCCTATATAAGAAGTCGCAGAGGGAATATCAAAATCAAGAAGGTAAAAAAAATATAAAACTATGAAGATAGTAAAAATACCAATTAATTCTAAAATGCCTTTTGGAAGCTGTTGAATTATAGCTTGATTGGCTCTGGCTCTTATCTCTCTTAAATAATTATTATCATATGTGTCAAAAAAATATTTTTCTTTTGACATTATTTTAATATTTCTAATTGCTCTAAATGTCTCTACTATATGTTTATTTATGAATTTGGATTGTTTAGCTCTTATCTTACCAAAATTAATGTTATAGTTCCTTGTAATGTATCCCAAAAAAAAACCACAGAAACAAACAAATAAAATTGCTAAAATCGATATACGAGCTTCAATAATTATAAGTAATGAAATTAATCCAACAATCAGAACAAAATCATTAATTAAATTGATTATGGATGTCAAATTTTTAAATGGATAATTTAAAGACTCCGTTGTTAAGTTTCTTAAAATAGTAGAGATACTTTTTTTTGAGATTGTTGTCCAACCAGAGCTCATATATTTAGAGTACAATTCGGTTGAAATTCTTCGATTTACTTGAGCTAATGTTCTAAATGAAAAAAAAACATTAAATGAAAAAATCACAGATTTTATAAAGAAAATTAAAAAAATAAGAAATAATATGCTTATTTGTAAACTTAAATCATATGAGTAATCATTAAATAAATTATTTACATCAAAATTAAAAATTTTGAATTTATAATCTGGCTCTAATAATGAAGTAATTAATGGATAAACAAGTCCAGCAGTAACGACTTCTAAGAGTAAACAGGTTACAGAAATAATTATAATTATATTTAATTTTATAAGTTCTTTTTTATTTAGAAGTTTAAGGTTATCTTTGATAAATATCATTTCTTACTTGTTGTAAGTTTTATATATTTAATTTCTATGATTACAATAACATTAAAAAAAGCTCTTATTTTTTTAGTCAAAAGATACAATATTTTTTTGTTTTGTTATAAATTCTTTTTAAAATCATTTAAAAAAAAAATAATAAAATCTTTTTAATATTAATTTTTATCTTAATCATTTTAATAGAAATAATTTTTGAAACTTTGACTCTGTTCAAATTTTCAAAAGTAGATAAAGAAAACTCAAATCAAGAAGAACAAAATTTTACAGAGCCAAGATCGACTATTTGTTTACAGCTAATAAATATGATTTTTAAAATTAAAACTGATGCGTCGATAAAATTTTATTCCAAAAAAGAAGCTTTTATGGATATAGGTTGCGGTTATGGAAAGGTTATTTTTTTTTACAAAATTTTCTTTAAAAAATTATATGGAGTAGAAATTAATAAAACTGTTTTTGAGAAATTAAAAAAAAATTTTTCAAATGACTTAAAAAAAATTTCACTAATCAATAAAAAATTTTTTTCAATCTTAATACCCAAAGAAGTTGGTTTCTTTTACGTTTTTTCTCCCTTTCATTTAGATGTGCTTTATAATGATTTAATTGACTCATTAATCAATCATAGCAAAAATAATAAAAAAAAATATTTGTTATTCTTGGGAATAAAAGATGCTTAGAATTTTTTTTACAAAAAAAATTTAAAGTTATTAGTCACCAAAAATTACTACAAGGAGAATTAAATACTATTTTATTATCTTACAATTAAAGATTTTAATTTAGACATTTTTTTATTATCAATTTTGTAATATATATTAATTTTTTTTATCAAATTTTTATCGTAGTTAATCTGATTTTCAATGAAAATTCTTCTTAGAGAAAAAATAAAAATTTTCAAACAAATATATAAAAAAAATCTTAGCTTTCTAAAGAAAAATTTTTTCAAATAATCTTTATTATTTAAATTTCTATAAATTATTTTTTTTATTTTGGGTCCCTTTAAATAATAATAACTCTCATTTTTTTTCGATTTATTTATTGGAGATATGTTAAGATAAGAAAATTTTTTTATTTCCATAAATAAAAAAATATTTTTCAAAAATAACTTACTATTTTTATTTAAAAGTTCGTAATTAATAAATTTAACATTATTTTTTCCAAAGATTTTTACACATTTATTTAATATTAATGAATATTTTAAACTTTGAAAAAAAGTTTTTTCTTTAGTTTTTTTTTTTAAGTGTACATTTTCTATATCTTTTTGAAGGTCATAAAAACTTGACCAACTTTTTTTAACTTTTATAAAATAATCTCTATTTTCTGCGTATCTTGATAAGATATAGCTATTTTGTTTTCTATACGTGACTAGAATTTTTATTTTATTCTTATTGAAATTAAATATCCTTTTAATTCTTTTAAGGATAACCAATAGATCTAGGTGTATATTTTTTTGGGTTAAGACATCAGTAATTCCAACTGCCGATATAATATTTGTCATATTTTCCGACCAGTCTAAATTTTTAGTTAAATTAGCAAATTTTTTATAGTTTTTTCTAAACTCATTTGATGTGGAATTTTTAATAAAATATAAAATTTTTTCTATTTCATATTTATTCTTTAAATTTATATAATTTAAATTTGATTGCTTGATATAAATATTGTTTTCTAAAAACGTTGTTGCTGTCTTAAAAAAACCAATATGAAAAACAATTTTCATTAATATCTCATAAAATTTGATTTTATATTTTTCAAATTTTTTGGTCTTCCTAAATTATTAATTGAGCCACTTTTTATTCTAACTTCTAAGAATACTGGACCTTTAGTTTTCAAAAATCTACTTAATGTTTTTTTTATTTCATTTTCATTTTCTATAATAAAATAAGATTTAAACTTAAATGCCTTACTTAATAATCTAAAATCAATATGTTTAGAATTAGTAGTTTGGTTACCAACAGATTCATGAGAGTCATTTCTAAACAATATATATTTATAATTCTTATTGCCGTATTTAGATGATATTCCTAAAGATCCAGTATGCATAAGCAAGGAACCATCTCCATCTAAACAAATATTAATTTTTTTTGTTTTTAAAGATGTTCCTAAAGCCAAAGATGATGAGTGTCCCATTCCACCAACCATGTAGAATGGTCTTATTTTTGAATTTTTATTTTTTTTTAAAATATCGTTTAATTCTCTTGAAATAAAGCCTGTAGATGAAATTATATTTAATTTGATTTTAATCAAGTCAACTAATCTTTTCATAAAATCATATCTTGAAATTTTATAATTATTATTAATTATTTTTTTTGTTTTTCCAACTAAAGTACCTTTTTCGATTAAACAAGCTACAGTTTCAGATTTTTTTTTGGAATATTTAATTAATTTTTCTAATTTTAAGTAATCTTTATTTTCTCTTAAAATACAAAATTTTATTCCAAGCAACTTCAATAAATTTTGGGTTATCTTTCCTTTAGCATAATGTTGTGGCTCATCTTTAGAGTTTGGGCTTCCCCTCCAACCTATAAGCAATAATGAGGGTATAGAGTAAACATTTTTATTAGTGATTGAAATTAGTGGATTTATTGCATTACCAAGTCCTGAGTTTTGCATGTAAATACATGGTAATTTTTTTGTTGATAAATAATATCCAGCTGCCAATGAAATAGCTGTCCCTTCGTTGTTTACCGAAATGTGTTTTTTTTTAATCGAAAAAGTAAGAGATTTTAATACACTGTCAGGAACTCCAGTAAAAAATGAGATTTTATTTTTATTAAGAAATTTTATTAAATCATCAGTATTTATCATTTTTTTCTCAAACTTATTAACTTTGGACCTAAAAGTTTAATATTTAATTTAGCAAATTTAGGTTCTATTTTTTTAAGTTTTTTTTTTAATATACTAATTTCATTATTAGTAAAAGGTGCAAATTTATTATTATAAATAATATAATTTATACTTTGTCTAAATAACCTTATTTTATTTTTAATCTTCAAAAATAAAGCTCTATTTTTTTTTTCTAACGATTTTGCTTCATATCTCTGCCAATGTGAAGTTATCATTTCACATGCATCAAAATTTTTTGAATTATTTATCAATTTATTTATTTTATTTTCGTAATTAAAATTTATTTTCTTATTCTTTTTGATTAATTTATCAATTAGTAAAAACATTTGTTTTTCGTTGTATATAATTTTGGAGAACTTGTTTGGAAAAGTTTTATTTAATCTATGCTTAATGGGTTGGAAAGAGACAACATTCTTTTTTTTTAAAAGAACATCAAATGCCATTAAAGATCCATTGTGAATATATATTAGCGCGTCATTATAATTATCATTCAATATAAATTTTTTACCTTCGGTAAATTTAATATTTTTTGATTTTGGAACTATTGCTTTCCACTTTTTTAAACTTTCTTTAGGATGGATCCAAATTTCAATAATTAAATCTTTATATAATTTTATTATATTATTTATTAATTTTAAATAATTATCACTTATAGATTTTCTAAAAAAGTATCTTTCTTTAAAATAATTGTTTTTCAAAGAAGATAAGCTTGCCATTGACTCTTTTTTTAAAGCCTGGATCATAAGACTTGATATTATAACTATCCTTTTTTTTCTAAATGAGTAATCGTGTTTATTTGAAAATTGATGAGAAATTTTTTCTTTTAAAAGGTCATATCTAGGATTACCCGTAATTAAAAATTTTTTTTTATTTCTTGGAAATAATTTTTTGTTAAAATTGTAGTCATATCGACCCCAACAAAAAACCATATCGGTATATAAAAGTGTTTTATTAGAAAATCTTCTGGGAGCAAAATTTTTTTTATAATCAATTGTGGCTAATCCTCCTTCCTCATCTAAAGAGGTTACAATACATTTATTTTTTTTATAATTTTTTAGTTGATTGATTCTTAATTTTTTGGGTGGAATACTTTTTTCAAGAATTATACCTGGATTTAGTTTTTTTTTTTCTACTAGTTGCAGTAACTCATCATCGCCTATGTAGACTTCATTTCCTTTTAATGCAGTATACGCACCAAGTATGAATCTACTTAAGAACTCTCTTTCTTTTATCTCTACCTTAATATATATATTCATGACAGTTATATTTAATTAATACATTTTTAATAATTCTGAAAACTTAATTAATTAATATTTAAATCATTATGTGGCAAGATTGGGATTTTGTTAATGGTTTGGGATCCAAAAAAAAAATTGTCTTATTTGGAAGATCTGAAGACTGGTTGCCCAAATTTATAAGAAGGTTTTATGGTAAAATCTATTGTATTTGTGATAGTGACAAAAGTCTAG
>MDTG01247864.1_pt1 | contig 22591 bp, 21 predicted proteins | sample 811421 | NCBI WGS metagenome assembly MDTG01 (sample SAMN05326645, study PRJNA326480) | marine metagenome | isolation source: seawater | place: Pacific Ocean: South East | collected 2011
TCGACTACCTCCTTGAGGAAATCGACCTGGTGCTGATCATGAGCGTGAACCCCGGTTTCGGCGGGCAGAGCTTCATCCACTCGCAGTTGCGCAAGATCGAGGCGGTGCGCAAGGCGATCGACAAGGGTGGCCATGACGTGCTGATCGAGGTGGATGGCGGCGTGAATGTGGAAACCGCCCGCCAGTGCGTGGATGCCGGGGCAGACGTGCTGGTGGCGGGATCCGCCACTTTCAAGGGCGGGCCGGATTGCTACGCCGACAATATCGCAGCCCTGAGAGGGCAAGATCGGGGAGGCGACAGGTGAACGCCCATTCGGCCGAGCTTTCGAAAAAAGTCTCGCGAGAGAGGCTGGAGAAAGCCGGCCAGATGGCGATGCCGCTGGGCGCGGAGCAGCGGGAAGACCTGATCGAACGCGGCGATGATGGCGGCAGGCCGGAAGACCTTGCGGCAGACCGGGCACTGGTCGTCACCGACTTCACGCCGCCTGTTGCTTCTCCCTCTGAACGGCTGATGCGCTTTGCCTTTGGCATGGGCGTCTCGCACTCCACCATCGTCGCGCCATTTCGCAAGCCGCTGCGTCCGCGCCTGCTGGCAACAGTACAATCGCCGCTGGAGGGCGACCGCGCTGCCGGCATGGCGCTGCGGGCCGGGCATTTCTATATCCACGGCGTGAAGGCGCCGTTCGCGCAGGTGGACATGGGGCCGCTGGGCAACCTCAGCCCCCCGTTCGAAAAAGTGGTGCAGGGCTTTACCTGGCTGCAGGACCTCTCCAGCTCCGGCGCGCTGCCGCAGTGCCGCCCGGTGGGTGAGCGACTGCTGGCCGCATGGCTGGAAGCGAACCCCGCCACCGGCAAGGGCCCTGCATGGCATGTCGAGAACGCCGGCCTGCGGCTGATGAACTGGCTGGTCCACGCGCCGCTGCTGATTTCCGGCACCGACCGCACCCAGCGCGACCGTGTGCTGGGCGTGATCGGCGATACCGCTCGCTGGCTTGACAGGAATGTGCGCAAGGCAGACGACCGGCTGGGCGAAGTGATTGGCTGGTGCGCCGTGATCGCAGCGGGCCTGCTGCTGCCCGAAGGCAAGCCGCGCCGCTTGTATGGCGAGGCTGGGCTGGCAAAGGCGCTGGGAGAGGCCGTGGGCATCGATGGCGGACTGTTGTCGCGCAGCCCGGATGCGCAGATGCAGGCAATCGCCAGCCTGATCGACCTGCGCGCCTGTTATCAGGCCGCCGAACGCGAGCCGCCGAAACTGCTTGCCACAATGCTGCAGATGCTGGTGCCGCCGCTGATGGCGCTGACGCACGGTGATGGGGGTCTTGGCAACTGGCAGGGCAGCGGGGCGACCAGGGCATCGCGCCTCAATCGGTTGATCGCAGCCAGCGGCGTCCGCACGCGCCCGCTGAAAGACCCCAATGGCTGGGGCTACCAACGGGTGACGGCACGCAAGTCCACGCTGGTTCTGGACGGTGCGCCGCCCCCGCAGGGCAAGCACGCGCGCCACGGCTGCGCGTCCACGCTGGCGTTTGAATTCAGCCATGGGGAGCAGCGCCTGATCGTGAATTGCGGCGGCGCGGCGCTGGCGGGCGGACAGGTTCCCGTGCGTATAGAGCAGGGCCTGCGTGCCACGGCCGCGCATTCCACCATGGTGCTGGGCGATGCCAATTCCACTGCGGTACTGATTGACGGAAAGCTGGGTTCGGGCGTGGGCGAAGTCGAGATCGACACCCGACAGGTCAAGCTGGAAAACGGTTCTGCCACCCGGATAGAGGCCAGCCACGATGGTTATGCCACGCGCTTCGGCCTGCTGCACCGCCGCATCCTGATGCTGCGTGACGACGGCCAGGAATTGCGCGGAGAGGACGTGCTTGTCCCTTCCGGCCGCAAGGGCAAGCGCGGCAAGGTGCCGTTCGCTATTCGCTTTCACCTGGGGCGCCATATCGAGGCGAGCATTTCCGACGGGGGCAAAGGCGCCAGCCTGCTGTTGCCCGACGGTGTGCTGTGGCAATTCGTCACGGGCGCGGACAGCGTGGGTCTGGAAGAAAGCCTATGGGTTGATGGAAACGGCAAGCCGCATCCGGTACAGCAGCTTGTAATAGAGGGACTCGCCTCGCGCGGCGGCGGCAATTTCGCCTGGCTGCTCAAACGAATGGGATAGAATTCTTGTCATGACCGACATTGCGATCAAGCGGGCACTGCTTTCGGTGTCCGACAAAACCGGTATTGTCGAACTGGGCGGCAAACTGGCGAAAGCCGGAGTGGAGCTGGTTTCGACAGGCGGCACTGCGCGCGCATTGCGGGATGCCGGGCTGGACGTGCTGGACGTGTCCGATATCACCGGATTCCCGGAAATGATGGATGGCCGGGTGAAGACGCTGCACCCGATGGTCCACGGCGGCCTGCTGGCAGTGCGTGACGATCCCGATCATGCCGCTGCCATGGAAGCGCACGATATCGGTGCCATCGATCTGGTGGTGGTGAATCTCTATCCCTTCGTGAACACGGTGATGAGCGGCGCGGATCGCGACACCATTATCGAGAACATCGATATCGGCGGCCCTTCGATGGTGCGCAGCGCCGCCAAGAACCATGCCTATGTTACCATTGTCACCGACCCCGGCGACTATCACGGCCTTTACGATGAGCTGGCCGAGCACGAGGGAGCCACTACGCTGGCGTTCCGCAAGGCCATGGCGGCCAAGGCCTTTGCCGCCACCGCTGCCTACGATTCCGCGATCAGCAGCTGGTTTGCCTTTGCTGACCAGGGCAAGCAGTTCCCGGACGCGCTGACCGTTGCCAGCAAGCTGGGCGACACGCTTCGCTATGGCGAGAACCCGCACCAGAACGCGGCGCTTTACCTGCCCAGTGGTCCGGCTGCGAACGGGGTGCCGCAGGCCGAGCAGGTGCAGGGTAAGGCTCTCTCCTACAACAACCTCAACGATGCCGATGCCGCGCTGGGCCTGGTGGCGGAATTCCCCGCCGACAAGCCTGCGATCGTGATCGTCAAGCACGCAAATCCCTGCGGTGTCGCCGTGGCCGATACTCTGGTAGAAGCGTGGGACGCGGCGCTTGCCTGTGACAGCGTTTCAGCGTTCGGCGGCATTGTGGCATCGAACGTGCCGCTGGACGGGCCGACTGCGCAGGCGATCACGAAGATCTTTACCGAAGTCGTCATTGCGCCGGGCGCCGACGACGCAGCAAGGGAAGCATTTGCAGCGAAGAAGAACCTGCGTCTGCTGATCCTCGAAGATCTGCCGGATCCGGCGCGTCCCGGCCTCGATATGAAGAGCATCACGGGCGGCATGTTGCTGCAATCGCGCGATAACGGCGTGATCACTGCCGACGATCTGAAAGTCGTCACCAAGCGGCAGCCGACAGGTCAGGAGATTGCCGACGCGCTGTTTGCCTGGAAAGTGGCCAAGCATGTGAAGTCCAACGCCATCGTCTATGCCAGGGATGGCGTGACCGCGGGCATCGGGGCGGGCCAGATGAATCGCCGCGATTCCAGCCGGATCGCCGCCGTGCGCGCGGGCGAGGCAGCGCAGACTGCCGGATGGAGCGAGCCGCGCACGGTGGGCAGCGCCGTTGCTTCCGATGCATTCTTTCCCTTTGCCGATGGCTTGCTGAGTGCGGTGGAAGCGGGTGCGACCATGGTGATCCAGCCCGGCGGCTCCATGCGCGATGAAGAGGTGATTGCCGCCGCAGACGAGGCGGGCATTGCCATGGTGTTCACCGGCATGCGGCACTTCCGCCACTAATCGAAAGGCGTCGTCCACGCGCGACGAAGCGTTTCTCACTCACGGTGAGCGCAATGTCGCGCGCGCAAAGTTCAGTCGGTGGTAAGTAACCGCTTGCTAGGTTGGTCAACGAACGAAAAGACAGACAAGCGACCCGACTGGACCGACCACCATGGAACTCTTCAACGCTGAACTCACCCGCTCCTTCCTTGCCGGATTTGTTGTAACCGCTGTTATACTTGCAGCGAACATACTGCCGGGCATCGGAGGCATGTAATGAATTTCAAATCGCTGTTTGCCGCTGCGGCGCTGGGCCTTTCGGCCTGTGCGATGCCCGGCGGCTTGCATGCAGAACAAGTGTTCGATGCGCCGGTCGCGGCGCGTCAGGCCAATGAACGCGGATTGCAGACCGCCATCTTTGCCGGCGGCTGCTTCTGGGGCATCGAAGCCATTTTCAGCCATACGCGCGGAGTCACCAGCGCGGTATCCGGCTATCATGGCGGCAGCGCTGGCACCGCGTCCTATCGCCAGGTTGTAAGCGGCACCACCGGCCATGCAGAGGCCGTGCGCGTCACTTACGATCCTTCCGTGGTCCGATACGACCAGTTGCTGCAGATTCTGTTCGCCGTGGGGGCAGACCCCACGCTGCACAATCGCCAAGGCCCCGATCGCGGGCCGCAATACCGGGCTGCCATCGTCCCCGTGACCGCTGAGCAGCGCGCAGTGGCGCAGGCCTACGTTGCGCAAATGGAGCGGTCGGGCGTGTGGGATCGGCCTATGGCAGTGGAAGTGGAGCGTTTTCGCGAGTTCTTCGAAGCCGAAGACTATCACCAGGACTTTATGCTGAAGAATCCGCGCAACGGCTACATCCTGCGGTGGGATGCGCCCAAGGTCGCGGCGTTGCGCACGAGCTTTCCGGACCTTTACCGGTCGCGATTCCGCACAGGCTGAGCCGAATATCGGGTAACCGCCTTCGGCCCAGATTGCCGTTTCGGCCATACCGCCCTATGTAATGGAGCATGGCTACGCAGCACAAACATCACGAGCATTCAGGCGACAAGCTTGTTGCCGAAGCGGGCAAGGTTCTGGCCGATGCCGGTGAGCAGTGGACAACCATGCGCGAGGACGTGTTTCGCGCGCTGGCAGACCAGCAACGGCCGGCCAGTGCCTACGACATTGCCGAGGACGTGGGCAATCGCCGTGGCAAGCGCGTGGCCGCCAACAGCGTCTACCGCATTCTTGACCTGTTCGTGCGCACCAATCTTGCCAACCGCATAGAGAGTGCGAATGCCTATCTTGCCAATGCCCACCCCGGCTGTCGCCACGACTGCATCTTCATGATTTGCGACGATTGCGGCCAGGCTGAGCATTTTGATGACGACACGCTGACCAATGCCCTGCGCGAGGCGGGCAAGGCGCACGGTTACACCGATGTGCGCCCGGTGGTGGAACTGCGCGGCCTGTGCAGCGAATGCGCAGGATGATAACGATGAAGTGTGCATTCTTGTCGATGAACCGTTCATCGACAGGCCAGATCTGAGCGTGTAGAGCCGATAGTCATGACAGCCACGCGCCCAGCGACACCTCTGCTCGACACCGTCGATACGCCCGATGATCTCCGCAAGCTCAAGCCCGAGCAACTGCGGCAACTTTCCGACGAATTGCGCACCGAAATGATCGACGCCGTCGGTTCCACCGGCGGGCATCTGGGCTCCGGTCTGGGCGTCGTCGAACTGACGGTGGCCCTGCACTATGTATTCAATACGCCCGACGACCGCCTGATCTGGGACGTGGGCCACCAGGCCTATCCGCACAAGATCATCACCGGTCGGCGTGATCGTATCCGCACGCTGCGGCAGAGCGGCGGCCTGTCCGGTTTTACCAAACGCAGTGAGAGCGAATACGACCCATTCGGCGCGGCACACTCTTCCACTTCGATCTCGGCCGGCCTTGGCTTTGCCATGGCGAACAAGCTGAACGACAAGCCGGGCAAGGCTATCGCCGTGATCGGCGATGGCGCGATGAGCGCGGGCATGGCCTACGAGGCGATGAACAATGCCGAGCAGGCAGGCAATCGCCTGATCGTGATCCTCAACGACAACGACATGTCGATTGCACCGCCGGTGGGCGGCCTTTCCGCTTACCTTGCGCGGATGGTTTCCAGCAGCGAATACCTTGGCCTGCGCTCGCTGGCTTCCAAGGTCGCCAACAAGATCGGTCGCCGCGTGCACAATTCGCTGCACAAGGCAGAAGAATATGCGCGCGGCATGGTAACTGGCGGCACCATGTTCGAAGAGCTGGGCTTCTATTACGTTGGCCCCATCGACGGGCACAATCTCGACCATTTGCTTCCCGTGCTGGAAAACGTGCGGGACAGCGAACAGGGGCCGATCCTCGTCCACGTCGTGACCACCAAGGGGAAGGGCTACGGCCCGGCCGAAAGCAGTGACGACAAGTATCACGGCGTACCCAAGTTCAATGTGATAACGGGCGAGAAGAAGAAAGGCCCGGCCGGCCCGCCGGCTTACCAGAACGTGTTCGGAGAAACGCTGGCCAAGCTGGCCGATACCGACCGCCGCATCTGCGCCATCACCGCCGCCATGCCGAGCGGTACGGGCGTGGACAAGTTTGCCAAGGCGCACCCGGATCGCGCATTCGATGTCGGCATTGCCGAACAGCACGGCGTGACATTTGCTGCCGGGCTTGCTGCACAAGGCATGCGGCCTTTCGCGGCGATCTATTCCACCTTCCTGCAGCGCGCCTATGATCAGGTGGTGCACGACGTGGCGATCCAGAACCTGCCGGTGCGTTTCGCGATAGACCGTGCCGGACTGGTGGGGGCCGACGGCGCAACCCACGCGGGCAGCTTCGACATCACCTATCTCGCATCCTTGCCCAATTTCGTGGTCATGGCCGCCGCCGACGAGGCGGAGCTGGCGCATATGACTTACACCGCTGCCGAGCATGACGAAGGCCCCATCGCCTTCCGCTATCCGCGCGGCAATGGCGTGGGCGTGGAAATTCCCGAAACGCTGCAGAAGCTGGAGATCGGCAAGGGCCGCGTTGTTCGCGGCGATGCGGAGAAGGGCGGCAAGGTCGCCATCCTCTCGCTTGGCGCCAGACTGGAGGAAGCGAAGAAAGCCGCCGACCAGCTGGAAGCCAAGGGCCTTGCCACGACGATTGCCGACATGCGCTTTGCCAAGCCGCTGGATGAAGACCTGATCCGCAAGCTCGCCGCGACGCACGAAGTGCTGGTGACGGTGGAGGAAGCGGCCATCGGCGGCCTTGGCGCGCACGTGCTGACCATGGCCAGCGACGAAGGCCTGACTGACCCTGACGGTTCCTCGGGCGGCCTGAAGATCCGCACCATGCGCCTGCCCGATTCCTTTATCGACCATGACGATCCGGTGAAGCAGTATGACGAGGCGAAGCTGAACGCACCGCATATCGTGGATACCGTGCTGAATGCGCTGCGACACAACAGTGCAGGTGTCGAGGAAGCGCGCGCCTAGCACGATTATCCGGAGTCAAAGTGCAAAGGGGGTTACGGATGTTCGTCTATTTCGCCGTGACCCTGACCGTGATCTACGGCGGGCTTGTTTCCATCGTCTATTTCAACCAGCGCCAGCTGATCTATCCTGCGCCGCCGGTGCAGGGCGATACGCCGCCGGGTCTGGAGCGGGTGTCGCTCACCACGCCGGATCGGCTGGAACTGGTGGCCGGTTTTCGGCCTGCCCGCGAGGGAATGCCCACCTTGTTGTTCTTTCACGGCAACGGCGCGAGCTGGCAAAGCTCCGCCCTTGTGACCGACCGCTTGCTGGCGCAGGGCTACGGCCTGCTGGCTGCGGAATATCGCGGCTACGGCGGCAATCCCGGCACACCATCGGAAGCAGGGCTGTATCAGGATGCGCGCGGCGCGTGGAACTTCCTGCGCGGGCAGGGCGTGGACGATGAGGATATCGTGCTGGTCGGCAATTCGCTGGGCGCGGCGGTGGCGCTCAATCTCGCCACCGAAGTGCACGCGCGGGCGCTTGTGCTGGTCTCTCCGTTCAACAACCTGGGCGATACCGCGGCCCGCCGAGCGCGATGGCTGCCCATGCGGCTGCTGTTGCAGGACCGCTATGCCAATGACGAGAAGATCGTCGAGATTGGTGAGCCGATCCTGATCCTGCATGGCGAGGAAGATTCGCTGATCGCGCTGGAACAGGCCCAGGCCCTTGCCGCTGTGCGGGACGATACAGTGATCGAGACGTTCCCTGGCTGGGGGCACGACCTTATTACGCACGATCCCGTGCAAGACCGGATCGCAGCGTTTCTCGGCTCAGTTCGCTAAACCTCGATCCACCGCCAGGCGCCCGCCGGAATGCCGGCCAGGTGCAGATGCGCCCATGTGAAGGCAAGCCACGTCGCTATCGCCACCAGCCACAGCAGCCAGCCTGCCGACGCAAGTTTGCTCCAGCGCGGCCAGTAGCTGGTCCTGGCCTCCCAGGCTTTCCATGCCTCTCCCATCAGCACGTCCTTCTTCCGGTCCTGCAGATGTGCACCGACCAGAGCGAGGACCAGGATGGCGAGTGCGACCACGTTGGTGCGCCAGCTCCACCACAGCACGATATGAGAGATGGCCCAGAGCGCGAAGCTCCACATCATCGGGTGGCGCGTGACCGCGAAGACGCCGGTCGGCTCCCGGCTGGCGGCGATGTCCTGTGCGCCGGGCGCGGGCAGGGCAGGATTTGCGCGGAAGGAGCCGAAAAGCAGCACCATGGCCACCAAAGTCAGCGCGCTCGCCGCGATCCAGCCGATCATGCCGCTGCCGCCGAGGGATGCCGGCGCTGCATCCCGGAAGGCCACATTCATCCAGTAAAGGCAGGCCAGCGCCACGACTGAATACAGCGCCATAAATCCCGTCGCGCCCAGCAGGCGGACAAGCGGCGCGCGCAATGGGTGCGACAGGGCGAAATGGGTGCCGACGAAGGCAATGCTGGCGGCAATCAGGGCAACAAGCGATTCGTTCATGGCACTCCCCCTTATAGGCAGTGCTATCACGCAATCCCGGAATGGAAAATCGGGCGATGCGAAAAGGGCGGAACCTTGCGGCTCCGCCCTCTCCCCCCGTTCAGGATGGCATCACCATTCGTAGGCGCGCGGTCGTTCGCTTTCGTCGAGCGAGCGATATCGGTCGCGCAGCCGCGTCTGGTGGTTGGCGAGCGGTTGCTCGATGCCATCCACGAAAACCCTTACAGGTGCCGAACTGGTCTCCAGCGGGTCGCCATCCCATATAACCAGATCGCCGTGCGCGCCAGCGGCCAGCACGCCCACGCGTCCGCCAAGACCGGCGACATCTGCAGGCACGGACGTGATGGCGGCAAATGCTTCCCCCCAGGTGAGGCCGGTCGCGCCCGGCACGCCATTAAGCGCCACCATGTTGCCCGCCTGCTGCGGCAGGTTGCGGGGATGGTCGCCGCTGGAATCGTAACCGCCGATGGCAACTTTCACGCCTGCATCCACCATGCGCCCGACATTGCTTTGCGTTGCGGCAAGCTGTTCGAAAGACACAGGCAGGTCGCGCAGGGCGTTGGCGATTACCGGCACACCGGAAGCGGCGATCCGGTCTGCGACCATCCAGCCTTCCGTCGCGCCAACCAGCACCATATCGAGCGCGGGAAATTCCTCCCGCAACGCAAGAGCGGACAGGATATCGCTGGCACGCTCCACTTTCACGTAGAGCTTCTGTTCGCCCGAAACGACCGGAACCAGCGCGGCGGCATCGAACCGCGTCAGCAGCACGTCGCCAGAACGATCGACGCCGTTCGGCATGCGCGAATCGAATCCGATAGCCTCGCGCCCGCCCGGAGAACCGGAGCCACTGCGAAGCTGGGCCGCCTCTTCGTAAGAGCCTGCTTCATGCAACGCGTTGCGCAGCAGGGCATGGACGGATGTGCGGCTTCCGCCCGCAAGGCGCGCGCCGCGCTCCCCGAATTCCACGACCTGAAAGGCGCGCGGGTGGCGAACCGCGTCAAAATCGGCGCCAAGGTCCACGATTGCGCCCTGTCCGCCGAAGATGGATGCGCCCGCTTCGGGCATCACGCTGGCGCGGGTCACGCCGCCGGCGCGGCTGTAGCCGAAATCCTGCGCCATCGGATTGATGACAGGCGCCACGTCCAGCGCCGCGCTGAAGGGAGAATCGTCGGCGTCGACATCGTTACTCTGCGACACCGCGCCGACATCAACGAGCCCAAGGTTGGTAAGCGAGGCGAACAGGCCCGGCGTCACCCACGCACCACTGCCGTCCAGCACCGTGATACCGGCAGGAACGGCAACGCCCGTGCCCGCCGCGACCACGCGCCCGCCGCGCACCACGACAGTGGCGTTCTCGATCGGCTCGCTGCCATCGCCCAGAGCAACTGTGGCCCCGGTAATAGCGATATCCTGCGCAAGGGCAGGGGTGGCTGTCAGCGCGAGCGCGGATGTGGCGATGGCGAGAAGGCGCTTCATTTCACGTCTCCTTCGCCGGGCTGCCCCAGCTCGAAATCGCTCACCGGACGCATCCGCCGATCGTTCATGTCGTACATCACCGCGCCATCGATCCAGACGGTTTCCGGGCGCGAATATATGCTCAGAGGATCGCCGTTCCAAAGGACCACGTCGGCCATCTTGCCTGCTTCCAGGCTTCCCGTGACATCGCCAATGCCCATGGCGCGGGCGGCGTTCAGCGTGATCCACGAAATGACTTCGGCATCGGAAATGTCGATGCCCATGCGGCGTCCGTCGGCCTGCGCCTTGGCAGCCTCCTGGTTCAGCCGCTGGATGCCGTTCTCGTCATCGGAGTGGATGACGACGCAGGCACCCTGATTGTGAATGAGTGCGGCGTTTTCGGGTATCGCGTCATAGGCTTCCATCTTGAAGCCGTACCAGTCCGCCCACACCGCGCTGCACACGCCGTTATCGCGCAGCATATCGGCGATCTTGTAGCTTTCCACAGCGTGATGGAAAGCCGTGACTTTATAGCCGAATTCCTGCGCCATGCTCATCACCAATGCCATTTCGTCGGCGCGATAGCAGTGGTTCTGGATCATGATTTCGCCCGAAAGGACGCCCGCCAGCGTCTCCATGGCCAAGTCGCGGTCAGGCTCTTCCTCGGCCATATATTCCTGCGCCTCGATCCAGGTTTCGCGGTTGACGGCGAAGTTGCCCATGCGCGTGCTGGGCATCCGGTTCCGACCGCCATAGACGCGCTTGGGGTTCTCGCCGCAGGCCATTTTCAGAGAATAAGGCGCATTGGGAAATTTCATGCCCTGCACCGTGCGACTGGGCACATTGCGCAAAGTGACGGAGCGACCGCCCATCAGGTTGGCAGAGCCGGGCAGGATCTGCAGCGTGGTTATCCCGCCATTGGCCAGCGCGCGGCTGAAGCCGGGATCTTGCGGCCACACCGAATGCTCCGCCCACACTTCGGGCGTCGTCGGGCTGGTTGCCTCGTTACCGTCGCTGTGTGCATCGACGCTGGGCGTGGGGTAATCGCCAAGGTGCGAGTGGATATCGATGATGCCCGGCGTCACGAAGCGCCCGGCGCCATCGACGCGGGTGTAGCCTGCGGGAATGGCTAGGTCTGCTCCGCCGATGTCGACAAGCTTGCCATCGGTGAACAGCACCGTGCCGTTTTCGATCCTGCCGCCGGCGCCATCATAGATCGTGGCGCCGACGATGGCGGTCGGCACGCCGGGGTAGGGCGTATAGGTGGACGCGTAGGAATTTTCGACAGTGACAGGCGCTGTAGCAACCGCGGGGCGTTCCTCACCCGTGCAACCGGCCAGCGCCAGCGATGCAGCAGTTGAGAACAGCAGGGCGGCCGGACCGCCCCTTAACAAGTGACGGCCCATGCGCGCTCAGCCTTTCGGATTGGTGGTTGGGTGCATGCCGCCTTCCTGGGCTTCGAGACCGGCACCGGCCTTGCCTTCAAGGTCGTCATCCACGCTATCATCACGCAGGCTGTCGAGATGCATCAGCTTCTTGACCAGAGGGCTGATCACCATCACCGCCACACCGATGCCAACGGCGTACCAGCCGACGGTGGAGTAGACGTCCAGCACCAGCTGCTTGCCTGCATCCTCGCCCACGCCTTCGGCGCCTGTGGCGGCGGCAATCAGGCCGGCTGCAAAGTTGCCGGTGGCCGAGGCGAAGAACCAGGTGCCCATGATCAGCGATGCCATGTGCGCCGGGCTGAGGCGGTTCATTGCCGACAGACCGACGGGCGACAGGCACAGCTCACCGGTGGTGTGCAGCAGGTAGATCAGGAAAATGAAGATCACCGGCGTCGGCACGTTGATGCCGACGCTTTCCGCGCCCCAGACAAGGACGAGGAAGCCGAGGCCGACCTGGATCACGGCGAGGCCGAACTTCATCGGCGTGCTGGGCTCCGCACCCTTGCGGGCTAGCCCCTGCCACAGCATGGCGAACAGCGGTGCCAGCAGCACGATGTAGATAGCATTGATGGACTGGAACATCGAGGCATTAACGCCCTGCGTATCCACATGGCGATCGGTGAACAGGTTGAGCGACGAGCCAGCCTGTTCGAACAATGCCCAGAACACAATCGATGTGAGGATCAGGAACATCGCGGCAAAGATCCGGTCACGCTCCTCACTTGGCAGCTTGCTAACTGCCGTGAAGAGGACGTAGAGCACCAGGCCGCCGCCAAACGCGCCCAGCACGTAGCCGACCAGTTCCTGATACTGGATCGCGGCCCAGCACAGCAGCACCATGGCAAGGCCGGCACCGTAGATGGCCCATTCCTTGCCGCCCTTGATCTTCTCCGGATCTTTCGGCTCGCCCTTGCCCTGCAACAGCGGTTTGCCAATGATGAAGAAAACAAGGCCCAGCAGCATCCCGAAACCGGCAAGGCCGAAGCCATATTGCCAGCCGTAGGTCTGGCCCAAGTAGCCGCAGATGATGGATGCCGTGGCCGCACCCACGTTAATGCCCATGTAGAAGATGGTGTAGGCCGGGTCGCGGCGCACGTCGGTACGCGAGTAAAGCTGCCCCACGATCACCGAGATGTTGGCCTTGAGGAAGCCCGAACCAACGATGATCAGCGCCAGCGCCAGCCAGAACACGTTGATGATCGGGTCGCCTTGTCCGCCATCACCCTCGAACGCCATGAAGAAGTGGCCGAAGGTGAGCAGAACCGCGCCGAACAGCACGGCCTTGCGCTGGCCGATGTACTGGTCGGCCAGATAGCCGCCCACTACGGGGGTGATGTAGACCAGCGCGGTGTAGGCACCGTAGATGATCGAGGCCTCGCTGTCGGAAAACAGCCAGTGCTGGACGAGGTAGAAAATCAGCAGGGCGCGCATGCCGTAGTAGGAGAAACGCTCCCACATTTCGGCCATGAACAGCAGGAACAGGCCCTTGGGGTGGCCGATCACCTCTTCCTGCGGCCGCGTGCAAAGCACCACGCCGCCGATGAGGAAGGACGCGAGTGCCACAACGGCAACCCGGAAAGTCCACATTTCGAATGCGGAATCGAATGTGAAGAAGACGCCTTCGATCATGCTCGGCTGTTTCCTTGTAGATGTCGTTCCCGGTCGTGCGCCGGAATTATCCCGAAAAACGGGCACCCTAGCGATTGTTTTCCTCATGTGAAGTCAAGTTGCGCATGAAACCGAATTTTGTTTGTCGCCTGCGCGGCCAATCGCTTGACCCGACCCGCTGTATTATGGCACTCACTCACCCATGCCGGACACACGCCCCGTTTACCTGCGCCTGCGAGAACAGATCGCCGCTGCAATTATTGACGGCAGCTATCCTGAAGGCGAAATGCTGCCCTCCGTGCGGGCCTTCGCAGCGGAACAGGGCGCCAATCCGCTGACGGTGGCCAAGGCGTACCAGCAGTTCCAGACCGACGGGTTGATCCGCGTACAGCGCGGCGTGGGCATGTTCGTGCGCGAAGGGGCGGCGGGCCAGCTTCGACAGGCTGAGCGAGAGGCCTTCCTGCAGGAGGAATGGCCGGAGATCCGTGCGCGGATTGAGCGGCTTGGCCTGAAGCCTGGCGAACTGCTCGATCACGCCTAGCAATTGCGGTTAATTACCCCTTATTGACAAATATCTATCAAGATTGCGCTTGTGCCAAGGTTCTGGCACCTTACACCATGTAAGCAGCGCATCGGGTCGCGCGCAGTCTTTGAACCGGCGCCGCTTAGCGGATTGGCCCACGCCTCTGGGGGGATATGAATGATAAGGTCCGAACTTCTCCAAGCTCTATCGACAGACAATCCCGATCTGCGACCCGATGAAGTCGAGCAGGTCGTTGACATCTTTTTCGAAGAAATCACGCAGCGCCTGGCAGAAGGTGGCAGAGTGGAACTGCGCGGTTTCGGCACGTTCTCAACGCGCGAACGCGAAGCCCGCACGGGCCGCAATCCGCGCACGGGTGAGACTGTGGAAGTACCGGCAAAGCGGGTGCCCTATTTCAAGCCGGGCAAGGAAATGCGCGAACGGCTCAACCCGGACGGCTGACAGGCCTGAACGTGGAAGCGCAAACAAAGGGGCGCGGACTATTGGAAGTCCGCGCCCCTTTGTTTTTGTTCGGAGTAGGCCGTGCGCGTCAAATCCGCGAAGCCAGGAAATTCGCAGCGTAGCTCTGATGTCTGGCAACAGCGGTGCAGGCGATGGTGGAGAGCCGTTCATCAGCCTCGTAGAGCTGGCACAGCCCGCGCGCTTGCGCAGGCTCCCGTCCACGCACGACCACGCTGCTTACCGTCAGGCGATCACCTTCCCATGTGCCCCGAAACTGCATTTGCTGGCTGGTGCCCCGGATGACAAAGGCGACACCGCCTTCTGCCACGATCGCCCTGTTGCAGGCCGCAAGCACAGTGCCCACCGCCCGTTCGCGAACGGCATCGGGATAAAGGCATTGCCCGTCGAACGTGGCCGCAGGCGGGGCTTGGACGAACATTTGCGTTGCGAGAATGAAAGCGAGGTTGATCATGGTCCGCAGAAATGCGCCCGAAAATTCCGGATGGCAATCGCGCTAACCATGATTCTCGCTGCGCGTCCCATCCCCATACAGCAGACAGGGCGCCGCAGCGCGCGTGGCCGGGGGTGAAAGGCAAGAGCCGATTGGCAAGCATGGGTGAGAGCGGCTAGGCATCGCCGCACAAGCGGGCGTGGCGGAATGGTAGACGCCGGGGACTTAAAATCCCCTGTCCTTTGAGACGTGCGGGTTCGAGTCCCGCCGCCCGCACCACTCTGGCCCGCGATGTGACAAGTGTGATCGGCCAGGTAACCAAGAATTACAGTGAATTACGCATGGTTGGGCGGTAAAACCTGAAAGGATGGGTCGATAGGAGTCAGGCTTGTCTTAAAAGGTTGGCCACACTGGTCACCCGAATAATGGGGAGCTTATGCGCAACGCCCTTCACTTAGGCGAAACGCCGCAAACCGCCGCCACCTTCGGCGCGAAAGGCGCGGATGAGCAGCGTTCCGCGCCGCGCTACACGCTATTGATCCGCACTGCCAAACTGGTGTGCGAAGTCGGCGAATTCCTGTGCGTTATCCGTGACGTATCCGAAAGCGGTATCAGTGTTCGAACTTTCCACCGTTTGCCGGATGTGCCGCGCATGGTGGTGGAACTGCAGAATGGCGATAGCCACCAACTCGAACCGATCTGGCAGGAGAGCGATCGCGCCGGTTTCCGCTTCGTGGCAACTGCGGATATCGCTCGCATCATCGCCAGTCCGAGCCGCTATGCAAAGCGTGCGATCCGCTTGAATCTCACGGCGCCAGCGCAGGTGGAAACGCTAGACGGACGAAGCGAGGCGGTGGAAATCGTCGACCTGTCGCAGCAGGGTGCGAAGATCACCTGTTCGTGCCGCTTCGCGCTGGACGAGCGGGTGAGGATATCCGCCCCCGGCCTGCCTGAAACCAATGCCAAGGTGCGCTGGCGCAAGGAAGGCAGCTGCGGTCTGATTTTCGAGGATACCTATCAGTATGGCGACCTTGCCCGCATCGCCGCGCAACTTCAGCGCGACGAATAAGCGGGCAGCCACCACGCATTAATCGCCTCTTTACCAATTTCCTTCACTCCCGGGAAGAACCAGTAACCGGGGGCATTCATGCAGAAATCCAGCGACGGCACAGCGGGCGAAAAGGCCGGGGAGATCACCGTCGACGTGGCGATTATCGGCGCAGGGCCGGCAGGCCTGACCGCAGGCTACCTGCTGACCAAGCAAGGCAAGACCGTCGCCATTATAGAGAAAGACGCGACCTACGTCGGCGGAATTAGCCGCACGGTGGAGCACGAAGGCTACCGCTTCGACATTGGCGGGCATCGCTTCTTTTCGAAGAGCCAGCAGGTTGTCGACCTGTGGAACGAGATCCTGCCCGACGACTTCATCCAGCGTCCGCGGATGAGCCGCATCTATTACGAGGGCAAGTTCTACTCCTACCCACTGCGCGCGTTCGAGGCGTTGTGGAACCTTGGCGTGTGGCGCAGCACGATGTGCATGCTGAGCTATGCGAAGGCGCGGGTTTTTCCGGCGCGAAACATTCGCAGTTTCGAGGACTGGACCAGCAACCAGTTCGGCAAGAAGCTCTATTCCATTTTCTTTAAGACCTACACCGAGAAAGTGTGGGGGATGCCCTGCAACGAAATGAGCGCGGACTGGGCGGCGCAGCGCATCAAGGGGCTGTCGCTGTGGGGCGCGGTGATTGATGGGTTGAAGCGCAGCCTTGGCCTTAACAAGCTGAATGACGGCAGCGGCAAGCAGGCCAAGACGCTGCTCGAAACCTTCCGCTATCCGCGCCTTGGCCCCGGCATGATGTGGGAAGCCGCGCGCGACAAGATCCTGGCTACCGGCAGGGGCCGGATCGTCATGGGCCATGCGCTGGATCAGCTTGCTGCCGACGCGCAAGGTGGCTGGCGGATGACGGCCAGCGCCGATGACGGCAGCAAGGTGGTGATCCGCGCCAAGGACGCGATCAGCAGCGCGCCGATGCGCCAGCTGGCCGCGCGCATGCACCCGCTGCCGGAAACCACGCTGGAAGCCAGCAACCTCAAGTATCGCGATTTCCTGACCGTGGCGCTGATGATCCGCAGTGAGGACCTGTTCCCCGACAACTGGATCTATATCCACGATTCCAAGGTGAAAGTCGGCCGCGTGCAGAATTTCCGCAGCTGGTCGCCCGAAATGGTGCCGGATGAGAATGTTGCCTGTGTCGGCCTGGAATACTTCTGCTTCGAAGGCGACGGCCTGTGGTCGATGGCTGATGACGATCTGGTTGAGCTGGCGAAGACGGAAATGGACATTCTCGGCCTCGTCAGCCCGGACAAGGTCATCGGCGGCGCGGTGGTGCGGCAGGAAAAGGCCTATCCCGTCTATGACGAGGACTACGCCGCCAATGTCGACGCCATGCGCACAGAGCTGGAGGGGAAGTATCCCACGCTCCACCTCGTTGGCCGCAATGGCATGCACCGCTACAACAACCAGGATCATGCCATGATGACAGCTATGCTTTCGGTGGAGAATATTCTCGCCGGAGAGCGTGTGTATGACACATGGTGCGTGAACGAGGATGCCGAGTATCACGAGGCCGGCGACGAGGGGGCAGACAAGGCGCTGCCCGATAGCCGCAAGCCGGTGAGCGAGGATCAGGCCGCTGCGCTGGCTTCGATCCGCGACGTGCCGGGCAGAGTGCCGGCCAAGGACAGGGAGGCAGCCTAGGCCATGGCTGCCGTGTTCATGCGGATGATCGACAAGCGGCTGGTTCGCTACCTGCTGGCCAGCGTTGGCGCGCTGGCAGTGGACATGGGGACGTTCCTCGCCCTGCTTTCGCTGGGCATGTGGGCGGCGGGTGCTTCGGCTGTGGGATACTGCCTTGGCATTGCAGCCCACTGGCTGATGAGCAGCCGTGCCGTGTTCATCGGCAACGTGGCCCGGCGCGGCGCGGCCCGCACGCGGCAAAAGGCGTTGTTCGTCATTTCCGCAATGATCGGCTTGGGCCTGACGACCGCCATCGTCTGGGCTGGCGATATCAGCGGCTTCGATCCGCGTGTTGCCAAGCTGGTTGCCATTGCTGTCAGCTTTGCCGCGACATGGCTGCTTCGCAGCCGTGTGGTTTTCCGTTAGGAACCGCACCCGATGAACGGTCGGGGTTTTGACTGGCGCGTTTTCGTGCGCACGCCCTGGGCGGTGCTGGTCGTCTGGCTGGCTTATGCACTGGCGCGCCTCGCCATCCAGCCTTTACTGGGCTGGGAACCGTCCGGTCCGGATGACTGGGCGCGGCTGTTGCAGGTGCGCGCATGGCTGGATGGCCAGGCCTTCTGGGATGTCACCCAGTACCGGATGGACCCGTCCGAAGGCTTTGCCATGCACTGGTCCCGGCTGGTCGACCTGCCGCTGGCGGCCGTTGCCTTGCTGGCAGGAGAGCGCGCGGCACTTCTGCTCGTGCCGCTGCTGTGGTTGCTGCCGGCGCTGTTTGCCCTGCGCGCTATCATGCTGAGGCTGCAGTTCACGCCGCTCGCCATGGCCTTCGGGCTGGTCGTCATGCCATTGTTCCCGATGCTGCCGAGCAATTTTGCGCCGATGCGGATAGATCACCATGCGCCACAGGCCGTGCTGGCGCTGCTTTGCGCTGCTTTGCTGATCCGGGATAGCCGCTGGAGCGCAGTCGTTTGCGGCATCTGCGCGGCTGCGTGGATAGTGATTTCGCTGGAGGGGCTACCGCTGGTTGCCGTTCTCGCCGGGCTTTACGGACTGCGCTACTGGTTCGGGGAACGCAGGCTGCTGCCATGGTTCCTTGGTGCGCTGGCGATCGCGGCAACCGTGATGGCCTATGCGACGCGCGGGCCGCTGGACACCGGCTTTTGCGACGTACTGCTGCCCGGCCATTTGCTGACCTTTGCCGCTGCCGCCGTTATCGCCGCGATCATCCCTGCACTGCCATGGCAGGACAGGGCCGCGGGCCGCGTGATTGCGCTGGCCGGAATGGGACTAGTCTGCCTGCAACTGGCCTTCACGCTGCTGGGTCCGTGCGCGAACAACCCCATGGCCACGCTCGACCCGGTGCTGAAGGAATGGTGGCATGGCCGCATTGCGGAAGGGCTGCCCATATGGGAGCAATCGCTGTCTGTGGCGCTGACGCTGGTGTGGACAATCGGCATCATGGCGCTCGGCTGGTGGCGGGCACATCGCGGGGGCTTGTTCCATCAAGGCCGCGCTCTGCCCTGCACCTTGCTGTTCCTGTTCGCGCTATCTGCTGGTGGATACTCGCTGCTGGTTATGCGTGAAGGCGTGGTGGCGCAGCTTCTGGCAATTCCGTTTGCCGCATTGCTAATGGCGGAATTCCTGCCCAGGGCGCGGGCCCTCGTGCGCCCGCTGCCACGCATCGCCGCAACGCTGGCGGCAATAGGTCTGGCAACACCGCTTTTTGCCAGCACCATTGCCGTTCAGCTGGAAAGCCGGTTCCGCCAGCCCCCGACATCGCCGGATGGACAGGTTCTGGCGTCCGCAGGCACGTGTGATTACGCCCGGCTGCGGCGCCTCAAGGCGGGGCAGGTGCTGGTGCCGTTCGATGGCGCGATGCAGGTTCTTGGCACCACCAGTCACACGATCATCGCCGCCAGCTATCACCGCAATCAGCAGCCTATGGTAGACCTTGTATCCGCCTTTACCGGATCGGTGGAACAGGCCCATGGCATCGCGCGGCGATACGGCGTGGACTATGTCGCGATCTGCACGGCGGCAGGCGATGTGACGCTATATCGAACTGCCGCGCCCGACAATTTCGCCAACGCGTTGGTGTCGGACGACGTGCCCGGCTGGCTGGCGCGTGATGAAGAGACCAGCAAGGATGCGCTGCTGGTTTACCGCGTGATCCGCTAGCCGCGCGATTCAGGCGTCCGGTTCAGGCGCCCGATTCAGGCACCCGACTCAGGCAGGGCGGAATTGCAGCGCCACGCCATTGATGCAGTGCCGATGGCCGGTTGGCCGCGGCCCGTCGTTGAAGCGATGGCCCAGATGCCCGCCGCAATCGGCGCAGTGTTCCTCTGTCCGGGGATAGCCCAGCTTGTAGTCGGTCGAATAGCCAACGGCCCCATCGTCGATCGCACGCCAGAAGCTGGGCCAGCCCGTGCCGCTGTCAAACTTGTGCGCGCTGGAAAACAGCCGGTTGCCGCAACCCTGGCAATGGTAGGTGCCACGGCGGCTCTCGTCGTTGAGGGGGGAGGAATAGGCTCGCTCAGTCGCTTCCTGACGCAGCACACGGAACTGCGCGGAGGTCAGCCGTTCGCGCCATTCTGCTTCGGAGTATGATACGGGAAAGCTCTTTGCCCGCGCCTCGTTGCCGCCGCAGGCGGCCAGTACGGGGACAGATGCCCCCGCACCAAGCCAGACGAGGGCGGAGCGGCGGTTGGTTTTCAAATTCTTCATAGCAGGTGTTTCTATGTGATCGGGGTCGAACGGTTCCTGAACATCCCCCCGATCAGCTTGCCCAGCGAGCGCGACGATTTCGCAGACCGTGGTCCGCTTTTCATCACCCGCTTGCGGAACAGGCTGGCGCCGGCCTTTATGAACACGGCAACGCACAACGCTTGCCAGGCCAGTGCCACTACGTGCGGCCACAGGGCCTCGTCATTCGCAGCGCGCGCCACCATGGCAAAGGGTGAGGACAGGGGGAATGCCATGGCCGTATATTCGATCCATCCCCCCATTTCGGTTACAGCAAGGCTGGCAAAAAAGAACACCAGGATCTGGAACATGGTGGCCGGCATCGACAGCGTCTGCACTTCGCGCACCGTCGTCGCCAGCGAGCCGACGGCGAGAAAAATCGCGCCCAGAAGCAGGTAGCCCATGCCGAAATAGGCGGCGAACAGCAGGAAGAACATTGGCCAGCCGACGCCCGGATTGGCGTAGTCAGACAGGGAAACGCCGCCAGCCGTCAGTATCGCGAACCCAGTCGTCCCCCAAACAGCGATACCCACAACCGAGATGCCCAACATGGCAAACAGCTTGCCCAGGAACACCGCATCCATGGGAATGGCGGCGGCAAGGATTTCGATGATCTTGTTGCCTTTCTCCTCCACCAGGTTGGACAGCACCATGCTGGCAAGCAACATGATCAGCAGGAACAGCAGCAGCTGTCCGCCTTGCGCGGTGCGCAGGCGTCCGGAATTCTGGGATGCGCCGCTGGTTTCCACCCTCGCCGTGGCCACGGGGGGATAGCTTTGCGCGCCGGGCTGGCTGGCATGGGCCGCCACCAGCGAAACCATGCCTTCCCACCGCGCAAGGCGACCGGCCGTGGCCGTCAGCACCGGAGCCTGCGGCGTGCCCGTAACGATGGCGGCAAGCCTGCCTTCGCCATTCTCCAGATAGGCAGAGGCGTCGAACGACTCTCCGGGCGCGAGCCGCTCCAGCTCCACCATGTTGGGCAGGGCCGGGCCAACCAGATTGCGCACCTCGTCTCGCGCGGCCAGCATCGCATCGACATCGCGCGATTCCATGGCGATGCCGACATCGGCAGCGATCGCTTCGGACTGCACCTGGGCGCCCACGCCACCGGCCAGCCCCATCACGATGACCGGGAAGAGCGGGCCCAGAAGGAAAAAGATGAAAGCGCGGCTGAACAGGATTGCGGTGAAATCGCGCCGCGCCACCACATAGGCAGCCCGCCAGATGGAAAGGCGCCCGCCGGCCTTCACTGCGCTGCTCATGCCTGTTCTCCCTGCGCGCCGGATACCATGTCGCGCGCCGCCGTCTCGCCCGCGATATCGACGAAGGCATCGTGCAGGCCGGCACGCTCGATGGAAAGCGACAGGATACCCGCCTCGCCTTCGATCAGGGCTTTCAGCAATGGCTCAATACCGCTGTCGGGCAGCGGGAAGTGGAAAAAGTCGCCAACCTGCCGTGTTCCCGCAGGCAGGGCTGCGTGCCATGCACCATCGCGGCTGTGGGTTTCCAGTCGCACCTGCGCCGGGATTCGGTCGCGCGCTTCCTCCACGCTTCCGGCATAGGGAACCTTGCCCCCTGCAATGATGGCGATGTTCTCGCACAACCGCTCTGCATGAGCGATGACGTGGGTGGAGAAAATGACCGTGGTACCATTGTCGGCAAGGCCGCGAATCAATCCCTCCAGCTTGCCCTGATTGATGGCGTCGAGGCCGCTGAAAGGCTCATCAAACACCACCAGCCTGGGTTCGTGTACCAGTGTGCCAAGCAGCTGGACGGTTTGCGCCATGCCCTTTGACAGCTGGCGAATCTGCTTGTCGATGGCGTGGCCAAGGCCGTGGGCTTCCATCAGTTCCCTGCCGCGCTGGCGCCCTGTTTCCAGCGGCAGGCCGCGCAGCGCGCCCATGAAGCCGATCGCCTCGTAAGCCTTCATGGCGGGATAGAGGCCGCGCTCTTCGGGCAGGTAGCCAATCAGCCGGGCAACATCCTGCGGATTTTCCGATCCCAGCAGGCGGCGATATCCTTCGTCCGGGTCGATTATACCCAGCAGCATGCGCAGGCTCGTGGTCTTGCCCGCGCCATTCGGTCCGAGGATGCCGTAGATCGCCCCTTCGGGCACGGCGATGTCCACGCCGTCCACCGCCAGCGTGCCATCGAACCGTTTGACAAGGCCGCGCGCCTCGATTGCAAGATTGCGGGAGCTATCCACGCTCACCTGGATTTCACCTGTCGCCATGTCCATGCCCTATCAGCTATCGCGAAGGAATGAACGGGTTGAACGTGCTTTATGGTTAATGGTGGCGATACCATCTCGCTTGAGCAAGCGCTGAAAGCAAAGGCCCGCGAGCTTGGTTTCGTTGCCGTCGGCATCGCCCCGGCCACCGACGACCCGAAGCGCGCCGCGCGTCTGCACGA
>MDTG01406302.1_pt1 | contig 22591 bp, 20 predicted proteins | sample 811421 | NCBI WGS metagenome assembly MDTG01 (sample SAMN05326645, study PRJNA326480) | marine metagenome | isolation source: seawater | place: Pacific Ocean: South East | collected 2011
TCAAATAAAATATCATCATGCATTCCACCATATTTATTTTTTTTTCCTCTCCAGGCATTTTGAGAAGTTTCATAACCATCGTTATACAACTTTTTTAAATCGTATATATTCTCTATTGAGTAATTATGATTTTCCAAAAAGTACTTAACTCCAAAATTTTCTATTTCATCAGAAGTAATAAAAATATTTCTATAATTAAGTTCTTTAGTATAATCACTTAGGCATTTAATATTTGGTAGAAAATTTTTAATATTTTTAAGATCGCTTCCTTTAAAAAAGCCTATAGGTTTTGCCGGTATTCCACATTGAGTTGATAATAATGAATTAATTGTGAAAGCATATCCTGGTATCTGATAAAAATTTTTAATTGAAACACCACCTAAAGATTTTTTAGATAAAGGTTTGAGTAAATCTTTTTCGAATTTTTCTGAATTTGAGAAATAAAAATCAAGTGATTCTACATAAATTACTATAAGATTTCTTTTATTATTTGTTATGCTTATTGGTTCATTGAAAATATAATTATTTGCAATGAAATCTTTATTAGTTAAATTAATATTTTTGAAAAAACCTGTGTTAAATCCTACTGAAATAAAAATAAAAAAAATAAATATCATAATTTCTTTTGACTGAGAGAAATTTTTTTTTTTTAAATATTTATTTTTAAGAAATAAATACAAAGAAGTGGATAATACTGAGGTTATTATGGACCATTTATAAAAACTTTTTTGTACTTGGGCATCGCCAACTAAACTTCCTTGAAATAATAATTCTAAATGAAAAAAAAGCTGGTCAAAATATACTATTCCAAATTTTTTTTTAAACCAAAAGGGGATAAATAATAAAAAGAACAAAATTAAATATAAAAGTAAAATTAAAATTGTCTTAATAGAAATTTTCTTAATGCTCATGAAAATTAATAATAGATTATCCAAACAAGTTTGATAATTATTATATTAATATATATTGAGGATAATTAGTAAAGCCTGGCAATGTCCTACTCTTCCATATCTTAAGATAAAGTACCATCGGCGCTGAAAGGCTTGACTTCCGAGTTCGAAATGGGATCGGGTATAACACTAACGCTTTAACTACCAGGCAATTATCTTATAAAGTTTATTTTTTTAGTTGTAAATAGTCTATATGAAATATTTACCCCTCAAATATTGAAGTATTAATACGGGTATCAATAATGGATATCTTTTAAACATATATTTTATCAATATGTATTTTTTTTGAACATACACGTCTTTTGAGATAACAAATTTTATAGAATCTAAATAATTTTTATTATCATATAAATGAAGCGCTGGTAGCAATGATAATTTTTTTTTAAGATTTTCATTTAAAGTATTAAATTTATCATCCCAAAATAGTTTTATGTTTATTAATTTCATTTTTTTTTCTTCATTAAATGTTCTAAATTTTTCAAAATTAATTTTTTTAATATATGTGCAATAAGCAATACCATTTTTGGAAATATCTATTAAAAAATTATCTGATATTTTATCTAAAAAAAATTGGGTGTCATATTTTATAGAAATTATAGAATCTAGGAAAATTATTTTTGTAATATTTTTTTTGAAAAATGGACTTAATTTAAAAAACAAATCATTTATTTCGTCAAAATTTTTTGGGGCATCCAAAATTAATAGTTCTATATTATTACTTGACCATTCGATATGCTCAATTAAACCTTTTCTGAAAATGACTTTATTAGAGTTAACTTTTTTTTTTACATAATCTAAAAAATTTTGATTTAAATCCAATTTAACAAAAGGAAATTTTCTTTTATGATTCCAATTCCAAATAAAATTATCAAAAGTATAAAATTTATTATTAAAATTATCTGGTAATGCCTCTGTGATTGTTTTTGTAGTTTTACCCAAAAAAGTTCCAAGTTCCACTATATCTCCATGTCCTTTAAAATTTTTTTTTACAAAAAAATAAATTTCAATACATTGAGCTTGATTAGTTTGACCATAAAATTTTTTTAAAGTATTTGACAATAATTCTAAATTAGTCATAAAAATTATTTAGGATAAGAGAGAAATATAGAAAATCCTATTTTTCTTTTAATGCCATATTTGGAATAATCATTTGAGGAATGAAGTTTTGATCTGTCCCAAACTAACATATCTCCAATTGACCAATTATATAAAGTATCTATTTTTAAACTTTGAAAGTCTTCTATAGGTTGATGTGTTAAATATTTTTTATATAAAATTCTACTGAATTTTCTTTTATTAGTTATGTGTTTATTTGAAAACTGATTATAACGTTTTTTTGGATTCTTTAAAATCTTAAATATTTTTTTCTTAAAATTATTTGTAATTTTAAACTTACCATCCTCATATTTAAAATTTATATTATTTAGTTTTTTAATTTTTTCATAAAAAACTCTTAAATCTTTTATTTTTATGAATTTAGAATTACTATCCTTTATTGTATAATCAAATGTAGAGTTTTTCTGATCATTAATTTTGTGTCTAAAAGTACTAGCTGGACCATACCACCTTCTATTAAAAATTATTGTATATACTTCATTAAAAATTTTTTTTTTAGAGGGTATAATTTTTAATGGAATTAGAATTTGCTTAAAAATTATAGCATTTTTGTTCCTACCTGTATCTGCATGCATAACTGTTGGATACTCATTATTAAAATAGTGTGGTGGAAATTCATCTTTAGAGATTTTAAATTTCGGAAAAATTTTTTTTATTTTAGGTAAAATAATTTTCTTTATTTTTGGATGCCAGTTTTTTGTATCTCTGACTGTTTTATCTCCTTTGACTCCAAAACCTCTTTTTCTACCTTCAGGTTTATCAACAAAAAATTTTAAGGACTTCCTTTCAATTTCAATTAATTCTTTTACCTCTTTTAAAGACAAAAAATTTTTATAAATTTTTTCTTTACCCTCTAATTTTTTAATTTTTTTTTTTGTTCTAAGAGAGAACATTTTATTTTTTTTTGTGCAATTTAAGATTTGTTAATAATAAACCTATTATAGTATACAAAATCATTGAGTTGTAGTTATTAAAAAAAGCTCCAGAGGTTTTTAAAGGCCACAATATAATTAACAAACTAAAAAAACCACCTTTGAAAATCAGCTCAAAATGCTTATTGCTTTCCATTTTTTTTTTATATTTTATTGAGCTTCTGAGATGATAAAGAAATAAAATATATAGTATAAAACCAATAATACCTGTCGTTCCAATAACATCTAAATAAATATTATGTGGGTGAATACAATTTGCTAATTTAATATTCTTAAAATATTTTTCAGAATGGTCACAATCGTTATAATAAAATTTTAAACCATTTCCAGTAATTGGTCTTTTCTTTATAAAAAAATATCCTGTTGTCCAGAGCCTAAAATATATACTATTACTCAATTCATAGTCTATTCCTTTGTAAACAAAACCCGTTTGTATTAAATTTTGCTTAACATACCTATTGAAATATTTTTCATTACTCATTAAAAAAGAGGATATTAAAATTGAGAATATAATAAAAAGTGTAAATAATTTTCTTCTAATTTTTGCCTCAAAAATGAATATCAAAAATAACATTAGAAGAGACAATAATAAAGCCATTCTCTCCCCTGTAATAAAAATTATAAATATGGATACCATTAAATATACTGAAGATAATATTTCATAATATCTGATTTTGTTTATAGCCAAGTATAAATAAGATATAAAAAATGATATGCCAAAAAATTTAGTTAGAAATCCTCCAGCGATTAATTCTTTTCCAAATGGACCACTAAATCTAACCTCATTTGATGGCTCATAGCCAAAGATATCTTTTCCTGCAAAAAACTGAACTAATATATCTAATTGTACAAATGAAATTGTTACAAAAATACTCAATAAGAAAAAGTAAAATTTTTTTTTAGTATTTAAAATTAAAATAATTGCTAAAGCAAATAATAAAAATCTAATATATGATATACTTTTGAGAGAATTCTCAAGGTTGAATTGTTGCAAAGTTACAATGCAAAGCCAAAAATAAAATAACAAAAAAAATATCACCCATTTTTCTTTAAATTTGACTTTTACAAAATCAAAATTCATGAAAAGAGAAAGAATAGATAAAAACATAATAAATTCAGATAAAAATTTTGAGAAAACTAGTGTTAGTGGAAATACTAATAATAAATAAAAGTTAAATTGTAATATTTTATTATTTAAAATCATTATTGAGATTTTATAGGGAAAACTGGCTTTTTAATGAAGGAAATTTTCTTTTTAAGTCAAAAATAACACCTTTTCTATTCAAAAGATTTTTTATCCAAAATTTACCAAGTTGTAAAATTTTTCTATGGGGAACTGCAATTATAACTAAATCATAATGATTTTTTTTCAAGTTTTGTTTTATTTTTATCTTTTCAAAAATTTTTAACTTATTAACATCAACTAATGGATCAAATGCATCAATTTCAAACTTTCTTTCTAATAATTTTTTTAATAGTTTAAGTGGCATAGAATTTCTAAAATCTTTGCAATCCTCTTTAAATGTAACACCTAAAAATGCTATTTTTTTTATTTTCTTTAATTTATTTATTTTTTTAAAAACGTAGCTATACATCTTGTCATTGACACTTCTTCCAGACAAAATTACTTTCGGATTAACTCCAACTTTTTTTGCTTTATATGCTAAATAATATGGGTCAATACCTATGCAATGACCACCGACTAGACCTGGTGTGTAATAGTTAAAATTCCATTTTGTTTTTGCAGCTTCTAAAACTTCGTTTGTGTCAATATCCATTTTATTTAAAATTTGTGAAAATTCATTCATTAACGCTATATTTAAATCTCTCTGAGTATTCTCAATAATTTTTGCAGATTCCGCAATTTTAATACTTTTTGCCTCATAAATTCCTGCACTAATGATTGGTTTATATATTTTTTTTATTTTTTTTAAAGTATTTGGGGAACTTGCAGAGATTATTTTTTTTATATCATTTATTTTCTTAGATCCTATCCCTGGATTAATTCTTTCTGGGCTGTAACCTACAAAAAAATCTTTATTAAATTTAAGTGAAGAAACTTTTTCAAGAATTGGACAGCAAATTTCTTCAGTTGTTCCTGGATAAACAGTACTTTCGTATATTACAATGTCACCAAATTTAAGTACCTCTGCAACAACTTTTGTTGCCTCAATTAAATATTTTAAATCTGGATTCTTATTTTTTATAGGGGTGGGAACACATACAATAAAAATATTAACATCAATTAACTTTTTTTTTTCGCTAATAAAAATTAACTTTTTATTTTTTAAATCTTTACTTTTTGACTCTCCGTTTTCATCAAAGCCTTGCTTGAGTTGTTTAATTCTTTTTTTATTTTTATCAAAACCAAGTGTTAAAAACTTTTTAGAAAGTGCTACTGCTAAAGGTAAGCCAACATAGCCAAGACCGATAACACTAATTTTATTTTTCATTTTTTAACATAAAATAACGGTGAACTATAAAAATATAAGTTAGTATATTAATAAAAATTATAAGTAAAATATAATCTTTAAAAATAACAAATAAAAAATTAGGTATTAATATCAAGGATAAATATATTAATAAGGAATTAGTTAAGTTAAAGTTTTTAATGAGAATGTGATGTAAGTGGTTTTTATCTGCTCTGTAAAAACTTTTTTTTAGGATAAATAATCTGTAAATAAATAATCTCGCACAATCTATCCCTGGAATTAAAAATAAAAGAAATATATTCTCAACATATAAATTTTTTTCATTGGATGTTTCTAAATATTCACAATTATAAAGATATATTGTAATTATAGATATCAAACCTCCAAGCAAATGGGATCCTGAATTGCCAATAAATATTTTATTTTTAAGGTTAAAAAATAATAAAATTATTAAAATAGGAAAAAATAGAAAAATAAAAGATGTATCGAAATTTTTAGAATAAAAAGATAGGAAAATTATCCAAATAGAGAAAATGCTCAATGATAGACCATTAATTCCATCAGCCATATTAAAGGCATTAATCAAGAGATAAATGCAAAAAAAAGTAAAAATAAAACTAATATTTTCTAAATAAAATGTTTTATCTAAAATACTAAAGTATAAAAAATTTAGTAAAATTTTATTATTAAAAAAATAAATTACAATTATTGATACGGTTATTAATAAAAATTTTTTAAACGCAGACAAATCAAAATAGTCATCAAGATAACCAACAATAAAAAATACTAAGCTTGAAATTAATATTAAAATGTATAGTTCTAAATATATATTATTCACATAAATCAAATAAAGATTTATAAAAATAATATTATAAAAAAGTATTAATCCACCAATTTTAGGTACGGGCTTTAAATGTAAAGATCTTTTCAGTATTGGCTTATCAATTAAACTAAATATATTAGCAAAGACTTTCGCCTTGTACAAAATAATCAGATTAATAGAATTAAGAAATAAAATTAACAGAATATATTTTATCATGTATAAAATTTTTCTACTCTTTTTAAAATTTTAACTTCTTCAAATTTCTGTTTTGCAATTATTCTTGAATGTTTTGCCATGACTTTCAATTTTTTTTTATTATCTAATACTTTATTTAATGAATTATAAAGAGCATTTATGGAGCCGCTTTTAAATAAAAAACCATTTTTTTTATTTTGTACAATATTATTACATCCAGCTACATTGCTGGCTAAAATAACTTTTCCAAAATTACAAGCCTCCATTAAAGTTTTAGAAGCACCTTCTCTGTATGATGGAAACACCAGGATATCAAATTTATCAAATAATCTCTTAATATTAGCATCATATTCTAAAAAACTCATCTTTATATCCAGCTTTTTAATTAAATAATTAAGCTTTTTAAAGTCTAGTCCAACGAGACTATTCTCATCAAAGTTTTTCACAACATAAAATTTTGCTAAATTATTATTTTCTTTCTGAAATTTCTTAATTGCATATAAATATTCAAAAATACCTTTTTCTTTTGTTACTCTTGATACAAAAGCGAAAGAAATTTTATCTCTTATTTTTTTTGTTTTTAAATTTTTATTAACTCGTATTCCAAGTCCTATAGTTTTGAAAGTTTTTTTATTTTTTAGGAATCCTTTATTTTTAAAAAGATTAAAATCTAAATTATTTTGGAAAAAAATTAAATCAGCTTTTAAAAAAGAAAAAAAATACAAAGTATTAAAAAACGCTTTTAATATCTTATTTTTAGTTAGAAAAGAGTGACCTAAACCAGTAATTGTTAAAAATAATTTTATGTTTTTAAAAAAAAATAAAGATAAAAATGATAATAGAACAGGTTTTGGGTTAAAACAGTGAACTATGTCTGGTCTGTTTTTTTTTAAAAAAAAGATTAATCTAATTACATATTTTAAATCATTAATAGGATCTATTGGTTTTTGTGATAAACCTATATTCAAATATTTCACATTTTTAATTTTTTTTTTTGAATTGATATTTGAGCCTCCATATAAACAATAAACATCATACTTCTTGCTTAAATTATAAGCCAATTGATATCTAAAATTATTGAATGACCACAAATTTTTATTGATAAATACAATTTTTTTCATGACTAAAATTTATGTTATGCACTTATATTATTTATTAATTAATAAAAACATATATATGTTCGTCTTAAATTAATTCAAAAAATATGAAATATTTAATTACAGGATCAGCTGGTTTTATAGGATTTCATCTTACTAGAGAATTGCTTAAAAATAATAAAGCTAGAATATGGGGTATAGATAACATCAATAATTATTATTCTGTAAATGTAAAAAAAAAAAGAAATATAGTCTTAAAAAAATTTAAAAATTATAGATTTCTAAAAATAGATATTACAGATCAAAAAAAAATTTTTGATATTTTCCAAAGGGTTAGACCTGATATAGTTATAAACTTAGCAGCTCAAGCTGGGGTTAGGTATTCTATTGAAAATCCCAAATCTTACATTACTTCAAATTTATTAGGTTTTTTCAATATTTTAAATTTATCCAAACAGTTCAACGTTAAACATTTTTTTTATGCATCAAGTAGCTCTGTTTACGGCGATCAAAAGAAATTTCCTATAAAGATTAATGCAAATACAAACAGCCCTTTATCTTTATACGCAGCAACAAAAAAATCTAATGAAGTTATAGCTGAGAGTTATTCAAATATTTTTAATATTAAATGCACAGGTTTTAGATTTTTTACTAATTATGGTAATTTTGGAAGACCAGATATGTCAATTTATAAATTCTGTGAAAAAATGATGTCTAATAAATCTATTGAGGTATTTAACAACGGAAATCATAAAAGAGATTTTACTCATATAAGTGATAGTGTAATATTTCTAAAAAAAATAATCCAAAAAAGATATCATGGAAAAGGACACAAAATTTTTAATATAGCTAGTGGAAAAAAAATAGAATTAATGAAAATCATAAAATTAATTGAGAAAGAAATGAGAATACCTGCTAAAATTAATTTTAAAAAAATGCAAAGAGGTGATGTTAAAGAAACTCATGCTTCTATTTCAGAAACTGTTAAATTTACAAAATATAAACCGACAAAAAATATTAACGATGGCATTAAGGAATTCGTAAGTTGGTATAGAAATTTTTTATAATCGCAATGACTATATTAATGGTCTCACCATCTCACAATCTTAATATTGGTGGTGCAGAAATTCAACTTAATAAATTAATTAAATTATTAAGAAAAAAGAATGTAACTATAATTTCAAAGAAGAGTGAAAAATGTAATGACCTATTTTATCCATATAATTTTCTCATAAAAGTTTTATTTTCTATAATAAAAAATAAATATAAAATAATTCATATACATACTTTTTCATCTCCAGCATGGATAATTTCTTTATTTAATTTTTATTTAAATAGAAAAATTTTAATTAAAATTACTTTAGCAGGTAGTAACTCAAGATTAGGAAAAATTTCTAGCAATTATTTTTTAAAAGTTTTGTTTAATATATTTTTTCAATCAAAAGATATTTATTTTGTTGCATTAAATAAAAAAATTAAGGGAGAGCTTGTTAGACTTGGAATTAAAAGAAGCAACATATTTAATATTCCTAATGGGGTAGAAATTGTAAAAAACAAACCAAAAGAAAGAAAAAAAAGTGACCTAATTTTTTTTGGAAGACTTATTAAAAGAAAAAATGTTTTTGAGCTTTTAAAACTAATACACAAAAAAAAACTAAATCACATTACATTAGATATATATGGTGAGGGTCCTGAAAAACAACTTATAAAATCATACATCATAGAGAAGAGGCTTAAAAATATTTCTTTAAACAACTTTATAAGTAATCAAAAAATTATTAATAAATTAAAAGAAACCAGATTTTCAATTAACACTTCAAAATCTGAGGGAATGTCAAACGCAATTTTAGAGTCTATAAGCCAAGGTGTGCCTGTAATATGTTGCGATATTGCGGAAAATAGATATTTAATTAAAAATTATTTTAACGGCTACATATTTAAAGATATGAAAGATCTTTACAGAATATTAAAAAATCTTAGTAGAATGAAAAATTATAAAAAAATTTCTAATAATGCTTTTAATTCAGCCAATCAATATAACATCAAAAGTATTGCTGAAATTTATAAAAGAAAATACAAAAAACTTTTACTTAGAAATTAGAACCAACAACTTTTATTTTTTCTGAAGGTTTAAGTATTGCTCTAAAATCAAATACATAACAATTTTTTCTTTTTGAGAAAGTTTTCCAATTGTATTTTTTAGTTTGGGTCGTGTGGTTCATTATTACAACAGCATCTATTTTTACTTCACTTAATTTTTTTAAGTCAATTTTTTTGAAAGATTTGTTTTTTAAGTCTACATTTTTATCTACATAAAATATATTTTCTGATTTTGGTTTCAGAATATTCATTAATTCAATTGATTTTGACTCTCTCAAATCGGAAGTTCCTTCTTTAAAACCAACTCCAATTATACAAAAGTTTTTAAAATTTTTTAGTTGTTTTACTTTATTTTCTAATCTTTTATTATTTTGATCAATAATTGATTTTAATATTTTGGAATTTAATTTTTTAGTTTCTGCAAATTTATAAAATGATTTTGTATCTTTGGGAAAACAGCTACCTCCATATCCTGGACCAGGTATTAAATATTTATATATTTCTGGAAAAAAAAATTTATTTTTTAATTTAATGTTAAATCTTCTATCATACATAAAACTTTCCAAAATCTTGTTATAGCTAACATCTTTCTGGAACTTGGCACAAACATCTGCAAATTCATTTGAAAAAGCTATTAAATTTGACAAAATTAAATTCGAGTAATATTTGCATAATTCCGCTTCAGTGGGTGAAACAAAAAATTTTTTTGCTTTAAATCCTCTGTAAATCCTCTTTAAATTTTTAACAACATATTTTTCTTTGCTTCCAATTATTATCCTATCGGCATTAATAAAGTCTTTTACTGCCGAACCCTCTCTTAAAAATTCAGGATTATTAGTTACATATATATTTGGGAATTCCATAAACAACGGTTTTATTTTATTTTCTAAAGTTCCTGGAACGACTGTACTTTTTACAATGATTATAATTTTTTTTTTTATATTTTTTTTTTTAATTAAATTTTTAATTTTTTTACAAGACGAAATTAAATAACTTAAATCAATCCCATTTTTTTTATGAGGTGTATTTACAGCTAAAAAAATACAATCAGATAATAGGCACTTTTCATATTCTGTAGTAACAAAATATTTCTTATTAAGATGCTTTAAAAATAATTTATTTAAACCTGGTTCTTTAATTGTTAAATTTTTTTTTTTTATATTTTCAACTTTTGTTTTATTAATGTCAATATTAGTTACATTAAAGTTTTTATTAGCCAAACCTAAAGCTGTAACAATTCCAACATATCCTGAACCTATAACAGCAATATTCATAAAACCTATTTAATTAATTTTTTCCAAGGTGCTTTATTATTCTTCCACAATTTATCTAATGTTCTCTTATCTTTTAGTGTGTCCATGGGATGCCAAAAACCAGTGTGCTTGTAACACATTAGGTTGTTCTCTTTAGCAAGTTTTGATAATGGTTCTCTCTCAAGTATTGTTTGATCATGATCTAGGTAATCAAATATTTTTTTTTTAAAGATAAAATATCCACCATTAATAAAGTTTTTTGTCTCAATTGGTTTTTCACTAAATGATTTTACTTTAGTGTCAGACAATGATAGAGAGCCATATCTGCCTGGTTGTGTAATACCAGTCAATGTAGCGATTTTTTTATGTTTTTTGTGAAAATCTTTTAATTTCTTTAAATCAATATCACCAATACAATCTCCATAGGTTAAAAAAAAATCTTTATTTCCTATGTGTTTTTTTGCTCTTAATATTCTACCACCAGTGCTAGTATCAAGACCTGTATCTATTACTTTTACTTTCCAGTTTATTTTCTTACCTATATATTTAGTTTTACCAGATGATAAATCAAATTCTACACTATTAGAGATTATATTATAATTTTGAAAAAAATTTTTAATATGATGAGACATGTATCCAGATAGAATTACAAATTCATTTACACCATAAAAGTTATAAACTTTCATGATATGCCATAATATGGGCATACTCCCAATTTCGGACATTGGTTTAGGTTTAAAATCTGTCTCTTCACTTAATCTTGTTCCTCTACCACCGGCTAATATTACTGCTTTCATAAAAACGATTATTCATTAATATGATTTTATAATCATAATGCAAGATATATATAAAAAAATAATTAGCAAACCAACTGTTGACGAAATTTATTATAATTTTTTTACCAGATATATATCTGCTTATATAACTAGAGTAATATTTAAATCTTCTTTAACTCCCAACCTTATTTCATATATTATGTTAATTTGTGGTATTGGGGCTGTATATTTATTATCATTTAATAATCTTAAATCGCTATTGTTTTCTGGCATCCTTTTTGTCTCTCACAATGTTTTAGATACTGTTGATGGTGACTTAGCAAGAGCAAGAAAGCAAACTTCCTTGTTTGGAAAATTTATTGATCAAATTACGCATTCAATTGTAAATCCCTCAATTTTTTTTGCACTTTATTTTAGATTTTATGAAATTTTTAATTATTCAAACTTATTTATTTTATGTGGATTTATTTTTTTAATAGATATGTATCTTAAGAAAAACTTCGAGGTACTAACTAATTATAAATACTCATTCTCAATATCAAAAAATAATAAATCCTCAAGTAAATTATTAAAATTTAAACCTATAAAAATTATAAATGATATCTTTTTTTCTATAATTGGATTTTACCATATTATTATTTTAATTTTTATTTTCGATTTTATATACGCTAAAAATTTTATGTTGAATTATTCAATTTTATTTTCTTTAATTTTGTTGTTTAAATTTGCTTTAAGAATAATTATTATGTCAAAAATTTTATCAAATAAGAAAAATTAGAAATGTATAAATTAATTATTTCCATTCAGTAAACCAGTCTTTGTTTAAATTAAGCTCTTGTAAATTTTTATTTAAATTAAAATATTTTTCTTTATAATTTCTGTATGTTTTTTTGCCATATGGGCTACCATGGAGCTCTGAAATAATTTTTTTAATTTTATGCCTATTATCAATTAATATGGGTAAGATTTTATATTCATAACCTTCAATATCAATTTTTATTAAATCAATTTGATTGAAACCTTTTAAAATTTCTGAAACTGATATTGTATTAACTATTTGAGAATTTTCTTCTGAAACATTATCTTTATTTACATCTAAGCTAGAGGCATGGGAATATTCAACATCTCCTCCTTTAAGTGAGTTTTTGTGAAAATAAATTGTCTTTTTACTACTTTCAACATCAACTGCTTCGTTGAAAACATGAATTTTTTCGTAATTAGCAAATCTTTTTTTTTGAATATTATAAGCATGAATATTTGGTTCATAACTATAAATATTTGACTTATATTTTTCATATAAGTATTTTGAAACATCTCCTACGTTAGATCCAAAATCTAAAATTATAGACTTATCATTCAGATTAAATTTATCTAGGATTTTAAATTTTTTTTTATATCTAATATATCGATATTCATAGTACAATTTATTTTCTTTTAATTTTAAAAATTTTTTTAAAAACATTTTAGTTCCACAAAAAAAGTAACTTTTAGTTAATTAATTTATAATATTTTAAAGTTCGAAGTATACCTTCGTTTGTTTTAATTTTTACGCTCCACTTATTAATTTTCATAATTTTTTTTAGATTTGGACATCTATTTTGTGGATTATCAACGTTATAATTTTTATCTTTATTTATTTTGAAATGTAATCTTGTTTTATTTTTCGATTTTTTTATAAATTTTTTTGTTATATTTTTGATCGATATCATTTCATCATTTCCAACATTATATGCCTGACCGTTTTTACCTTTGAGCATAATGTTTAAAATTCCTCTGATTTGATCAGAAATATAACAAAATGATCTTTTCGGTTTACCATCGCTGTAGAGAACAATCTTTTTTTTTTCTATTCCTTTTAAAATGTCTGGCACTACTCTTTTATCATTCAAATTTTGTCCAGGTCCATAAACATTAAATGGTCTTATTATTTTAATTGGTAATTTAAATTTTTTGTAATAATTGACACAAATTGTTTCTCCTATTCTTTTTGACTCATCATAGCATGCTCTAGGTCCTACAAAAGATACATTACCTACATAATTTTCTGGCGTTGGTATTAATTTTTTTGGAGGGTTGCCATAAACTTCGCTCGAGCTCATAAAAATAATTGAACTAGGTTTTTTTGATTTTAATGAAAAATTGTCTAAAATTTTAATCAGAGTTAAAACATTAACTTTGATTGTTTCTATGGGATATTTTCTATAAAATGTAGGTGAAGCTATTGATGCTCCGTGAATAAAAAAATCACAATCAATTTTATCAATAGGATATTTAGATAAATCTTTATTAATGAAAGTAATATATTTTTTTCTTTTAAATTTTTTTAATCTATCATCTAAACCAAAAAAAAAGTTATCGTATATAACTAAATTAATTTTTATTTTATATGTTTCAACTAATATTTCTACTATATACAAAAAATAACTTAATAAAAATCCAGCTCCTCCTGTTATAATCCATTTATATCTTTTATTTTTATTAAAATTTTTAAAAAATTCCTTTGCAACTTTTCTGGCATCATCATAAATAATTTCCTCATTAAATTTAGTCATTAATTATTTCCACATTTGGTAAAGGTATTATAAATTTAGATTTTAAACCTTTGTTTCTTAAATAGTTAATTATTGGTACTTTTAAGTGCCATGCTAACAACAAAACATAATCAGGTTGTTTTTCAAATAAAATATCATTTTTAATTATAGGAATATGTTTTCCTGGTAAAAATTTATTTAATTTAAAAGAGGTTGGTTGTTCTGCAATGTAAGGTATTAAGTCAGTTCCTATGTCACAGTAATTTATTAGCGTACTACATCTTGCTGGGCAGGAATTTGCAGCTAGAGTTTTACCTTCTTTTTTTAAATCAGTAAGAACCTGTAACAATTTTTTTTTTGAATTAACGATATTACTTTTAAATTTATCCCAAACTTTATCATCTAAAATTCCAAAACTTTTTTCTTCCTCTAAAATTTTATTTATATCTACTAATTCTGTAAAGGATTTATTTTTTGTAACTACAACTCTTATAGAACCATTGTACCTTTCAACAACATTTGCATCTATCACTTTCAAATTATACATTTCAAATAAATACTTTAAAGAACCAAAAGAATAATTTCTTATATGCTCGTGGTAAAAACTATCATATTGATTGTGTTTGATGATATTGATCATATTGTGATTTTCTATAATAAAAAAACCATCATCATGTAATAATTCAATAATACCTTCCATAACATCACATAAGGTAGACATGTGAGCAAAAACATTCGTTGCTGTAATTAATTTTGCTTTAGTATTTTTTCTTATAATTTCTCTTGCTGCATCTGAATTAAAAGATCTTTGAATAGTTGGAATTCCATTGTTAATTGCAACCTTTGCCATGTTTGTTGGCTCTATTCCAATAACTTTCATGTCATTTTCCATATAAGCATTAAGCAATGTTCCATCATTTGAACCAATATCAACTATTAAGGAGTTTTTTTCTAAATTAAATTTTTTTATATTTATTTTTGCTTGCTCCTTATGATGATCTACTATTTCTTTTGTAATACCAGGTCTATAAGGATAATCTAAATGATAAAGCTCGTTTTGTGGAACTATATGGCTTAGTTGAGAATGTCCTAATGTTGGACTTCTAAGAATTTTTAATGGATATTTTTTTTCATTGCAATCATTTAAGTCTTTTTTTTCTAAAAGGGTGTCACTTAATGGTTGATCACCAAGATCTATAAATTCTTTTAGATTTTTTTTGCCAGAGATTTGGCAATAATCTAAATCACCATTAGCAACATTTTGAAAACTAAATTTCATTTTAATTAAACCTAAATTTATTTAAACGTTTTAACGTCAAAAAAAAAGAACTTTTTGAATTATGATCAACACTTTTATTGTAATTAAAGAAACTAATTTCATTTAGTGCAAGGTTAAAACATTTTCACTTTATATGGAATTTATTATTTCTTTTAAAGTTTTATTATTAATTTTAATTGGGTTATTTTTTAATCTTTCAATGTTTACAGATTTTACAAATATATATGGATTTGACTTAATCTCATGTCTAATTTTATATATATTGATAGTATAATTCTTTGATAAATTATCTATTATATTTTCTAATTCCTTGAATGTTTTAATTTTTAAAATAGAAAAAATTTTTTTGAATTTTTTCTGTAAAGATTTATTTTTACTACTTCCATTGTAATTTATTTGTAAAAAGTACTTTAAAGACATAAATACTGCTCTACCATGTGGTATCCCATATTTGGATGTAAAAATATATGAGAGTGCATGTGGCCCTGTAGTTTTTGAAATATTTATGGCTTTACCAGCAAAATTTGCTGCCATAGCCATTTCTTTCGTAGAATGAAAATTCCTTGTTTGAAGATACTTAAATATATTTTTTCCTAAAATATTTAAAGATTTATAAGAAAATTTTAAACTTTTTTTATTTGAATTTAGTGACATTATGGACTCTAATGTTTGAGCAAAGACGTCCAATGCTGGAGGTGTTGCAATTTTTTTTGGCATATTTATTAAATATTCTGGAATTAAAGAATAAAAATCTGGAATCATAAGTTGATTGTTTAATGAATACTTTTTATTTTTCTTATACAGCACCGAAAAAGTAGTAGACTCGGCTCCTGATCCGCAAGTTGTTGGAATACAAATCAATTTTTTTAATTTTTTTTTGTTCAAAAGAATCTTATTAGCATCAAAGATTATTTTTTGCTCATGTAAAAAAAAACGAGTTAGCTTAGCATAATCAATCACTGTTCCACCACCTAGTCCAATAATTACGTCAGGATTAGTTTTTTTACATTCGATAATTAGAGTTTTTAATTCTCTATATTGGGGCACACTTTCTTTTTTAAAATAAATATTGAGATATTTTAATTTCTTGAGCTTCAAATGTATCTTTTTTTTTTCTAAAAATTTAAATGTTTTATGTCCAGTAATTAAGAAAATTTTTTTATTACTGTATAATTTTAAAGCTTTATTAAGAGTTAAAAATTTATTCAAAGTCATTTTATAATTTAAAATTTTTTAAAACACTTTTAAGATTTTTTGGTCTACTTAAATTACTAATAGACTTATTTTTAATTTTTACCTCTAAAAAACTTAAACTTTTTTTTTCAAGAAATTTATTAATCATTTTTTTCATATCTTTTTTTTTTGAAATTTTCAAATATTCTTTAAATCCCAAACTCTTTGATAATAATCTTAAATTAATTCCATTTATTCCAGTTTTCTGAGACCCAACTGATTCATGACAATTATTATTCAGAAGAACATATTTGAGATTTATTTTTTTTCTTTGACCAATTGTAAATAAAGAACCTAAATGCATTAACATTGAGCCATCTCCATCTATACAAATAACTTTTTTCTTTGTAGCTTCTGCAACTCCTAAAGAAAATATGGACGTATGTCCCATAGCGCCAACCATATAAAAGTCTTTCCCTTTAATATTTTTTTGGTGTTTTCTTATTTCATTTAATTCCCTAGAGGTGTAACCAGTAGATGAAATTATCCCAGTATTTTTATCTATTTCTCCGACAAATGTTTTTAAAAAATCAAATCTTAAAATATTATTTGAATTTACATCAACAGATCTATTTAGTTTTTCATCTTTAAAAAACTCTTTTTTAACTAGAAGAGCTACAACTTTTTTATTTTTGATAGAATAATTAATTAGCTGAGTAACTTTTGATGTTGAAAATTTTTTACCTAAAACCAAAGTCTTAATATTTAATAAACTTAAAATATCTTTGGTTACTTTGCCCATTTCAACATGTTGAGGTTCATCATGTATGTGAGGCTCTCCCCGCCATCCAATTAATAATACCAAAGGTATAGAATAAACCTTCTGATGTGTTAGAGAAATTAATGGATTTATTGCATTGCCTAGTCCAGAATTTTGCATATATACCAGGGGAATTTTTTTTGATACTACTTGCCATCCAGCAGCTAAAGAAATTGCATTTCCTTCATTTACAGCTTGAACATGTTTAAAATTTCCAATTTTTTTTAGATTACTTAAAAAAGGTTTAAGAAGACTATCAGGTACTCCTGTGCAAAAACTAACTTTATTTTTGAGAAATAAAGATCCAAGTTTAATGGAGTTTCTCATATTATTTATTTAATCAGTGTAAGAATTTCTTTGATTTTAGTTATTTCTTTATCAACTTCATGTGCTCTTTTATTTCTTAAAATCCCCAAGGCAGTTTTAGTCATTGATTTATAAGCTGAACGTAATAATTGATTTGCATAAATTATTATTCGAAATCCCTCCTTTATTAGTTGTTTTTCTTTAACTATAGAGTAAGTAGACGGAACACATACTAATGGTACATAATATTTGGATTTTTTAAATTTTCTTGCAAATTTTATTATTTCTTTTGGTTTATCACTTTTTGAATGAATTAAAATACAATCTGCGCCAGCTTTACTATATGCATCTGCTCGAACTAAGGCATCATTAATTGATTTTCCTAAAATTATACTTTCAATTCTAGCTATCACGAAAAAATTCTTATTATCTACGGCTTCTTTTGCAACTCTTATTTTTTTTGAAAAATTTTTTATAGTGTCTTGCTTAGCATCTTTTTGATCGGAAAATAACGAATTTTTTTTTAGTCCTGTTTTATCTTCCATTACAATTGCGGAAGCCCCTGCTCTCTCTAAATCTCTTACGACAAATTTTAAATGCTCAATTTGCCCTCCATTATCAATATCAAATATTAAGGGTTTAGTAGTAACCGACATTATTGAATTTACTCCCTGAATACGAACAGAATAATCTACTGATTGATTATCTGGCATTCCTCTAGAGACTGAGTCTGTCAGACTAGAAGACCACATGCCATCAAAGTTATTTTCACCTGTAATATCAGTATATTTAACATTCTCTACAATCAATCCACTCAAAGGATTATGGCATTCTAAGATTCTTAAACACCTTTTTGCATCGAGAAGTCTTTTTAATTTTGAGGTTCTATTTGATGGATCATTACCTAGTTCAAAAGTTTTATTTTTAAATTTTTCTAACGAAATATTTTTTGTATACCTAACTTCAATTAACTTTCCTGACCATTTTTTTAATTGCTTGATCACTTTTAATCTTATTTTTTTTTGTATACCTTTTTTCCAATCATCTCCATGTAAAACATAATCTGGTTTGATTAAGTCTAGATTTTTTGTATAATCCAAACTTTGTTGAGGAACTATTTTTTTTATAAATTTAAATCCCTTTAATAACTTTTTTCTTTTTTCATAATCTAGATTAGGAACATTTTTATAACTAATTATAGCCTCGTCTGTAAGTAGACCAATGTAAACATCTCCAAGTTTGGAGGCTTTATTTAGAATATTTAAATGACCTTCATGAAGGAAATCAACTGCTAACGCTAAATAAACTTTTTTTTTTATTTTTTTCATTAATTAAAATTAAATTTAATCATTGTCTTTATTAATTATATAAAATTTATTAAAATGACTAATGTTTATTAAAATTTTTTTTTTGTTATTTTTTATTATTTGTATTTTTAAAACTATTTAATATAACCCATTTATGAAAAAATATGATGATTTTAATAAAATTATAACCAAAATAGAAAAAATTAGGTCAAAAAATAATGTAAACTGGATGAATATTTTGAGACTTGCTTTTAAATTAGACCCAGAAAACACAGTAAAACTAATGACCAAAATTAATTATGATGACAAAAAAATCTCAAATTTATTTAAACAATTAACTAAAAAAAAAATTAATTAAATTATTTTAATAGCTGTTCTGCGTGTTTGGATGCTATTAGCCCTTTTTTTAAATTATTAATTTTTTGTTTTCCTAATAAACTTACAAAATATTTATATACAGGAAAAATCCTGTGGTCATTCTCATTTTTTTTTAAGATATTTTTATACTGATGTATGATTTTTATTTTTTTATTTTTTTTGTTTATAATTTTAAAATTTTTAAAATATTGATACGATTTATTTTGTAATATTAAATGAGAGTTTTTGCCATATATATCAATTTTGTGTACTGGTTTTTTTTTATAATTACAGTCAAAATCTATTGTAATTTTATTATATTTTTTTGAATATACTACAAAACCCAGAGAATTTTTAGTTTTATACATAATTCGAGAAATTTTATAATCACCAAAAAAAAATTCTAAATAATTTAGAAGGTGTATCAAATAAAAATTGACAATTCCCCCACCTAATTTTGACTTTGTTTTCCATGTTAGAATATTATATTTATTATGATATGCAAGAAACTTCCATTGAATATTTATCTGATCAAATTTAGTTTTCTTTTGCTCTAAAATTTTTTTATATTTTTGAAAAATATCAGTAGCTAGAAAAGTGAAATCAACTAAGAAATTTTTTGATGTTTTAAATTTATTATAAATTTTAAGAGAATTATTTAAATTTTCTGCAATTGGTTTTTCAATAAAATAATATTTTATATTTGAATTTTTAATATCATTACTAAGTAAAATTTCTGATTGAATATTAGGGACAGTTGCAATAGCTAATAAATCAATATTTCTTTGTGAAAGCATTTTTTTCCATGATTTGAAAAAATCTATTTTATTTTGTCCAAAAATATTTTTTAGTTTTCTTTGATTTCGAGAGCAAACCGCAATAACTTGTACATTTTTGGTTCTTAATAAAGCTTTATAGATTACGTAATACCCATAACCTGATCCAATAATCGCAGCCCTAATTTTTTTCATAAACTTCACTTAATAGAATATTAGCAATTAGCTTATTTGCTAATTCATTAGGATGACCATCACAAGTAAAAAAAAGTTTTTCAGTTTCATTTTTCTTAATTGATAAATTTGTTAAAATATCAATAAATCTTATATTATTTCTATAGGAAAAATTTGATAACTCTTTAATTAATCTAGGATAATTTTTATTGTTTTCAAAATATATATCTAAATCTGGTTTTGTGGGAACTAGTATAATAAATAATTCAGCATTATTTGCTTCTGCTTTTTTTTTTATTGAAAGTAAATTAAATTTCATTAAATCAAAACCATCTTTATTAAATACATTGTAAAATGAATATCTCTCAACTTTTTTTTCTATTGTAGTAACATCTTTGATAACTTTATTTAACTCACTACTAGCAGATTGAATTTGCTTTGTTGTTATTCTAGACTTTAAATATCTTAATAAATGATAAGTATGAGTAAAATTATTTAAATAATTTTTTAATTCTTCTCTAAAAGAAAAATTTTTCAAACTATTTGTGTATATTAGCTTATAATTGTTTCCTTCTTTGACTAGATAAGGCCTATATCTATTTTTATGTATAACTTTTCCAAATAAATATGAATCGTCTTCAAAATCATTTGCTGCAGTAATAAAAACTAAAACTTTGGAATGTTCGAATTTTGAAGCTAAATTAGAATATAATAAACTATACTGTGTTGTTCCAAAATGCCCCGAGGTACCAAAATTTAAATGAGGAATATTTAATTTATTTTCCAATATATTTGAAAATCTATTATTTTGTTCAAGACCATAGCCTTCAACTATTGAGTCACCAATTAATATAGATCTGTTTTTTCCATCTAAACCTCTTTCAAAATCAACTGCACCGTATGAATTAGTTTTATAAGAAACTTCAAAACAACTTTTTTTGTGTATTAAAGTTTTATTTGGTAAATGCCATGCACCAAAATCTTTATTGTAATCACCATAGTGATGTCTGTTTTGATTGATAAAACTTGGTCTGGAAGTAATATTTAATTGTATAATAAAAATAAATGATAATAATTCTATTAAAACAATAAATATCAAAAAATTGATTAAAAAAATTTTAATATAGTAATTTATTTTCATGCACGTGCTCAGACTGTCAAGAACCTATCCGAATATAAAATTTAAAAGTATTGGGCTTCAAGCTTTTATGTTCGGAAAATACTCAGAACATAGTAGTACAATTTTTTTTAAAAAAAATAAACATAAATTCATAAGAAATAGAAAAGATGTAAAATTACATGAAATAAATTTAACAAAAAAAAGTCTGAAAGATAATTATAGTCTTAGTATAAATTTTGTTTTGATTTTACTTTATAAATTTAAAGATAATATTTTTTTATTTTGCAAAATTGTTAAAAAAATAAACTTTAAAAAAATTCATTATATTCATGTTCATAATATTAATTTTTTACTTACAGCTGTAATTATTAATCTAATTTTTAAAAAAAAGATAATTTTATCAATTGGAGGATCAGACATTTATAATTTAAAAAAAAAATTATTATTTAATTTTTTAGTTAAGAAAGTATCTTTAGTACTCTCTGTATCAAATAAGTTAAAAAATGAATTTAATAAAATTTATCCAAATATAAAATGTAAAGTAATAGGTAATGGAGTTGATTTAAATTTTTTCAAATATAAAACTATTAAAAAAAAAAAAATAATTTTAGCTGTTGGAAATATAAGATGGCAAAAAGATTATTTAACTCTCGCAAAAGCTTTTAATCAATTTCGGAAAACAAATACTGAATATAAATTATATATATGCGGAGATATATTCGATAAAAAAGAATATATAAAAATTATTGAATATTTAAAAAAAAATTCAATTTTAAATAAAGTAGTATTTACTGGTTTTATGAATGCACATGAAATAAAAAAACTAATTTATAAATCTAAAGTTTTAGTAATAAGCTCTGTAAGTGAAGGTTTACCAAAAATTTTATTGGAAAGTATTAGCTGTGGTACGCCAGTTATCTCAACAAATGTCGGTGATAATTCCCAAATATTAAATAATAAAACTCTAATAATACCAAAAAAAAATTTCAAAAAAATGGCTATTGCTTTAAATTCTTTGATTAATTCAAAAAAAAAATATAATCAAACCGTAAATAAATTTTATTTAAGAAGAAA